>OWII01000302.1_pt1 | contig 32511 bp, 28 predicted proteins | sample 1732591 | NCBI WGS metagenome assembly OWII01 (sample SAMN05065732, study PRJEB22554) | human gut metagenome | biome: ENVO:2100002; feature: ENVO:00000062; material: ENVO:00002003 | host: Homo sapiens | place: USA | reverse complement strand
TCTACACTTATGCGATCGTCGGCAGCGTCAGATGTGTATAAGAGACAGATTCATGCTTTTGATAGTAAAGAGGTTGTTGTTTATAATTTGGCATACAAATTATTTGGTATCATATCTATCTTGTTTAGTTTAATATCCCAACCATTTTGGACTGCATATACAGAAGCATGGGCTCTTAGAGATATGGATTGGATAAAGAATACTATAGCAAAGGTGTTTAAATTGTGGTTAGGAGTAATTATTATTGGACTCTTTATACTTCTTTGTTCTCCTATAATATATAAAATTTGGATAGGTGATAGAGTTGAAATACCTTTTACTGTATCGTTTGCTATTTTCGCATATTTTATATCTCATACTTATGGTGGAGTTTATAATATTTTTATAAATGGTGTAGGTAAAATTCGGTTACAAGTTCTTTGTTTAGTAGTAGTCGCTTCATTATATATTCCATTGGTATATTTATTTATTAATGTATTAAATTTGGGCATAATTTCTATTCCTTTGGCACAATTATGTTCAAATTTCTATTCTATGTTTATTGCAAAAATGCAATATAAAAAACTTATCAGTGGAGTAGCAAAAGGTATTTGGAATAAATAGTTTAATTTATGCACATTCTTTTCATTCGCTCTCTTAATCCTTTTTTTGAGTCTTCGGCTAGCGGAAATCGTCATGCTGGAATTATTAGAGGTTTATTAGAAAACAAAGTAAAAGTGACGTTGGTAGTTACTGGAGGGTATAACAATTTGTCTGAATATAAGTCTAAAGGGGTATATTTTGATGACCAAAACTTTAGTGTCTATTATACTACGCTAGCGTTTAATCATAACATCTGGTTCAGACGTTTTAACAAATATGTTGCAGAAGATATTTTACGTTGGATAAATCAACTTTATCTGAAAAAGTTCTTCAAGCAGAATTATGACTTCGTTTTCTTTACAAATAATACTGACATCTTGACTGCCTTTAATAAATATGCTAACTCAATTCGTTCTAAAACGATTATTGAATTGAATGAATTTACAGATATTTATAAGGAGCATCACTTGAACCCAATGCAGTTGAAGGTTGCTCAAAAGAGTGAACAAGTCTTTTTTAAAGCAGTAAATAAAATTGATAGTTTTGCTGTTATGACTAAAACGCTCATAAAACATTATCAAACAATGGCAAAATCTAATGCGGAGTTTTTTCATTTACCGATGACTGTTGATTTGACTCGTTTTGATGTTGTTAAGAGGAATGTTACATATTCTAAGCCTTATATTGCCTATACAGGTGCTTTTAGTAATATGAAAGATGGTGTTACTATTCTAATTAAGGCCTTCAATAAAATTGCAACAAAATATCCAGAACTTCATTTATATTTAGCAGGATTTTATCATGAAGATGTAGTAGGTCAGAAAAAACTTATTGAAGAATTTGGATTGGAAGATCGTGTAATATATTTAGGTGCATTAAATAAAGAAAAGATTCCACCATTTGTATGTAATGCAAGGCTATTGGTATTACCACGACCGGATTCGCATCAAGCTCAAGGTGGTTTTCCGACAAAACTTGGTGAATATCTTGCTACAAGTAACCCTGTGTGTGTGACAAAGGTTGGTGAGATTTCTGATTATTTGGAAGACAATGTATCTGCATTCATGGCAACTCCGGGAGATGTAGATTCGTTTGCCGAAGCAATGAATAGGGCTTTATCAAATCCAGAATTGGCGAAGAAAGTCGGAAATCAGGGACGAAAAGTTGCAGAAAAAAATTTTAGCATTAGCATTCAATCTGATAGGCTTGTGAAATTTTTACACGATAATCTTTAAAGCATGACAAATATTAAGAAATTAATAACCCAAAATCTCATCAATATACCAGGTTGGAGAACAAATCGGCACATTGTTGTATTTGAGAGTGATGATTGGGGAAGCATAAGAATGCCATCTATTGAGACTTATGAATCTCTAATAAAGAATGGTGTTCAATTGGGTACTTATGGGTATGAAAAGGTAGATACTATAGCTTCACCTTGTGATTTGGAGCTTTTATTTGAATTATGTGATTCATTTAGAGATATTAATAATAATCCATTAGTGATTACTGCTAATTCAGTAGTTGCGAATCCTGATTTTGAAAAGATAAGGAAAACGGATTACAGTCGGTATTATTGGGAGCCAATAACTACTACAATGGAGCGATACTATCCTAATCAATCACCATTCCCTTTATGGAAAGAAGGTATGGAAAGGATGGTTTTTTACCCTCAGTTGCATGGCAGAGAGCATGTTAATGTGCCCATGTGGCTCAAGTCGCTTCAAAATAATTACCCTGGAGCTCGAGAGTGTTTTGAGAAAGGAGTCTTTTCTTTTTTGGTAGACAAGGGGGTTGATATACGAAAGAAAAATACATCTGCCTATTACTATTTGACAAAAGATGAGTTGAGTATCATAAAGCAATCAATCATTGAAGCTGCACAGATTTTTAAAGATTTGTTCGGATTTTATTCGAAATCTTTTATTGCTCCTTCTTATAAGTGGGATAAGTCTATAGAGGAAACATTGCAGAGTGTAGGAGTAAAATATCTTCAAGGAATGTTTCTGCATGTAGAGAATGGCGAGAAGCATTATAATTATATCGGTAGAAAAAACATTTTTGGACAATTATATTTAAATAGGACTGCTTTTTGGGAATATTCTCAAAATCCTGATTTTGATTGGACTTCTGATTGTCTGAAAAGAATGACTGTTTCGTTTCGGTGGCATAAACCTGTAACTATTAGTGTGCATCGATTGAATTTTATAGGATCTCTTAGTGAACGGAATCGAGATGAAAATTTGAAGCGTTTTAAGACTTTGATAACTAAAATTCAAAAAGAATGGCCTGATGTAGAATTCTTGACTTCAGATCAACTTGGTGACTTGATTAGTCGTTGATTTAATTTTTAATCAATTTAAATGCTTTAACAACGTGTTTTCTTATGAACAAAGATAATAATTTGAAAAAAGTGAGTTTCCTCATTCCTTCTCTAGCCTCAGGAGGTATGGAACGAGTAATGACAGAACTTATTTGGAATTTTTCAAAAAGAAAAAATGTGGAGTTACATTTACTTCTTTTTGGAAAAGAAAGAGAAATATTTTATGATATTCCGACAAATATATCTGTTCATAAACCAAACTTTACATTTAACGATGATCACCGTAAATGGAATACATTGAAAACGATGTATTTCATCCGAAAAAAAATTAAAGAAATAAATCCTGACACAATACTAAGTTTTGGAGAATCTTGGAATAATTTAATCTTATTAAGTTTGAAATTTATGAAGTATCCTATATTTGTTTCGGATCGATGTCAACCGGATAAATCACTAGGAAAGATACAGGATATGCTTCGTAAATGGTTGTATCCTGATGCTAAAGGAGTTATTGCTCAAACACAAAAGGCTAAGGAAATATATAAAACTCTGTTTAGACACAATAATATTATTGTTATAGGTAATCCTATCCGGGAAATTGTGCAAAAAGGAATTAACCGCGAGAATATAGTTGTGTCTGTTGGAAGACTTATCAATAGCAAACATTTTGATCATTTGATTGATATATTTGCTAAAATAGATTACAAAGATTGGAAACTTATAATTATAGGTGGAGATGCTTCGAAGCAACATAATAGTATTATTTTACAGCAACAAATTGATCGATTGCAGAAGAATGATAGAATCATCCTTGCAGGTACTCAGAAAGATGTAGAATCTTATTTATTGAAGAGTAAAATATTTGCTTTTACCTCGAGTAGTGAAGGTTTTCCTAATGTTGTAGGTGAAGCTATGGCTGCTGGGTTACCTGTCATTTCTTATGATTGTGTAGCAGGTCCGAGTGATTTGATTTTAGATAATAGAAACGGATATTTGATCCCATTATTTGATAAAGACGCTTTTCGAGATAAGCTTGAATATCTCATGAAAAACCCTGGAATTGCCGCAGAAATGGGGGCAAGAGCTCAACAAGATATTAAACGTTTTTCTACTAGTTATATTGGGGATGAATTTTATAATGCAATATTATAACAATGAAAAAGAAGCTTCTTCAAATAAATGTAACCGCTAATTGGGGTTCAACCGGTAAAATAGTTGAGGCTATCGGAAAGTCTGCAGTGGAAAATGGCTGGGAGAGTTATATTGCTTATGGTCGTATGGGTAATTTATCTGCTTCTCATTTGATCAAAGTGGGTTCGAAGATGGATAATTATATCCATTATGCTTACAATCGTCTGTTTGATAAAGAAGGACGTAGTTCTGTACAAGCAACTAAAATTTTAGTTAAACAGATTATAGCGATTAAGCCTGATATTGTGCAATTGCATAATATTCATGACCATTATCTGAATTATCAGATTCTTTTTGAGTATCTTAATCAGACAAATATAAAAGTGGTTTGGACTTTTCATGACTGTTGGGCATTTACTGGGCATTGTTATCATTTTGTACAACAGAATTGTATGAAATGGAAGACTGAATGTGAACAATGTGTCAAGAGAAATAAATTTGTGGATCGTTCTCGTGAGAATTTCTTACTCAAAAAATCGCTTTTCACTGGTAATAAGGATATCACCATTGTTCCTTGTTCAGAATGGATGGGGAATTTAGCTAAGGAATCGTTTCTGAAAGAAAAGCGCATTCAAGTTATTCATAATGGTGTAGATTTGAACACATTTAAGGTGTTGCCAAACGGAAGGAAAAATGATAGAAAGTTTCGCATTATTGCCGTTTCAAATGTGTGGCAGCCATACAAAGGAATCAATGATATCTTTAAACTTCGTGAGATGCTTTCTGATGATTACGAATTAACGGTGGTCGGTCTTGCTAAAAAACAACTTAAAACTGTTCCAATTGGAATCCGAGGAATTACGCGTACTCAGAATGTACAGGAACTTGTAAAACTTTATAATGAAGCTGATGTGTTGATTAATCCAACTTATGCTGATACATTTCCAACCATCAACCTTGAGTCCCTTGCTTGTGGTACTCCAGTAATTACTTATCGAACAGGAGGAAGTCCTGAAGCTATAGATGATAAAACAGGGATTGTTGTAGAACGTGGGGATATTAAGATGTTGCAAGAGGCTATAGAAACAATTTGTACTAGTAATATTGATTATAGTGTAAATTGTCGTCAGAGGGCTGAAAAGTATTTTAATAAGGATGATAGATTCAGAGAATATATAGATTTATTCAATCAGTTATTGAGACAATGAACATTCTTTTTTTAACTATTGCCGATATCAAAGAAATAGAAACAAGTTCTTTGTACAAAGATTTGCTTCGAAAATTTGTAAGAGAAGATCACAACATGTATGTAGTTAGTCCTGCTGAACGTCGTACACATGAAAAGACTCATGTTTTAGAGTCTATGGGTGCCAAAATATTAAAAGTTAGGACTTTAAATATAACACGAACAAATGTTCTAGAAAAAGGAGTTGCGACAATTTTAATTGAAAGTCAATATTATAAGGCAGTTAATCATTATTGGGGAGATATAAAATTTGACTTAATTCTTTATTCTACGCCTCCGATAACTTTTAATAAAGTAATCAGTAAAATAAAGGAAAAATATGGTGCTAAATCATATCTTCTATTGAAAGATATATTTCCACAGAATGCAGTTGACATGGGGATGTTAAAAAAAGATGGTATTATGTTTAATTTCTTTAGGAAGAAAGAAAAGAAATTATATGCTTTATCTGATTATATCGGTTGTATGTCTCCTGCAAATGTAAAATTTGTTTTGCAACACAATCCGAAAGTGGATGTATCTAAAGTTGAAATATGTCCTAATAGTATTGATATTAAAGCCAATACTATTCAAACTGATAAAAAAGCCGTGAGAAAAGAATTTGGTTTACCATTTGATGATACCATTTTTGTTTATGGGGGAAATCTTGGAAAACCACAAGGAATAGGATTCTTGTTAGATGTTTTGAAATCTAATAATAATCGTAAAGGAATTTATTTTCTTATAGTGGGAAGGGGTACTGAATATAATAAGATAAATAATTGGATTATTGAATCCAAAACAACAAATGTAAAATTATTACCATTCGTTCCCAAAGAGAAATATAATCATCTTATTAGTGCAGGAGATATTGGATTAGTTTTTCTGGATAAACATTTTACTATCCCTAATTTTCCAACGCGAATTATGGGATACTTACTTCATAGAATGCCCATTTTATCAGCTACAGATGTTCATACTGATGTGGGTAAACTAATGGAATTGAATGGATGTGGTTTTTGGGTTGAAAGTGGTGACTTAAATGGGTATAATGAGAAGATTGAGTATTTGATGAATAAAAAAGACCAAATATTTCAAATGGGAGAAAATGGCTACAAGTATCTTTTGTCTAATTACGAGGTATCAGTTACGTATAATGCAATTATGGCTCATTTTAATAAATAAGAATCATGTCTACTTTAAGAAATATATTGGCATCAAATGTTAAGAATATCATTGGAGGAACTAGAGTCCCTGAGAAAATGATAATTTTAGAAAGTGATGATTGGGGAAGTAATAGAATTGCATCTAGAGATGATTTCAAAAATCTTGTTAAAGCTGGTATTTTGAATGATAAGAGTAGTACTTATGACAGATGTGATACAATAGCAAGAACAGAAGATTTAGAGATATTGTTTGATATTTTATCTTCAGTAAAAGATAAAAATGGTAATTCTGCTATCATTACTCCTTTCTTTAATGTGGTTAATCCTGATTTTGATAAAATAAGAGAGAGTGATTATCAAGTATACCATTATGAAACATTTATACAAACATTAGAAAAAATAGGAGAAGAAAATGGGGTTTTAAAGCTTTGGAAAGAAGGTATTGCTAAAGGGTTGGTGATTCCTGCATATCATGGAAGAGAACATCTTTGTGTTCCTCTTTGGATGAAATACTTACGAAATGATGATAAGCGTGTGAAAGAGGCTTTCCTGCATCACTTTTATGCAGTACCAAAGGTTTTGGGATTAACAAATATGGCTGGTGCATTCCGTCCGTCATTGTATTTTGACAATGAAGTCCAAATGAAGTTTAATGGGGCTGCACTTGTGGATGGAATAAGATTAGTCACTGAAATATTAGAGACAAAAATTTCTGTTTTTGCACCTCCTAATGGAATATCTCATTTATATTTTGATAAATTATTATCAGAGAATGGCATTAAGCTAATTCATAATACACGTAGATACGAACCTGATGGTAAAGGTAGCGGAGTATTAGCCAAACGTAAAGCAAATGAATATAATCAAAAATATTATAATCGAACATGTGCTTTTGAACCATCATATTCGAATAACGCATTAGATATTTGTCTTCATCAAATACAAGGAGCTTTTAACTGGCATAAACCAGCTATTATCAGTACACATAGAGTGAATTACATGGGGTACATAAGTCCATCTAATAGAGATAAAGGAATAAGTCAACTACAACAATTATTAAAAGCAATAGTTAAGAAATGGCCTGATGTCGTTTTTGCCAGTTCAAATGACTATGCCAATATTCTTTTGAATAAATAGTAAAAGTATGAATAATCAAGTTTCGTTATTGTTCGCTGGGGATATTATGCTTGGAGAGAATTTATATCATATCGGTCGAGGTATTCGTACTAAATACCAGCATTCGTATGACAGTTTCATCCCTTCTTGTATAAAAAAAACTCTTTTTACAGATATTGATGCTTTCATTTATAATTTTGAGTATTCTTTAGTTTCCAATGATTATCCGTTTACTGATTTTGAAGGATCTATTTATGCTTCTACTGTTGACAGTTTGAAAGCTTTACCCAAAGATCTTACGAAGGTTGTCAATATTGCAAATAATCACTTTTGGCAACACGGAATCGAAAGAACTCAATTTTCAATAGATATGTTGAAAAAACATGGTTATTATGTTGCTGGAGAAAGTAATAAACCTGCTATTGTAAAGATTAAGAGTAAGACTCTTCATGTTTGGGGAGTGAGTCTTGTGGATGATCATGTTCCGGTTTTTACATCTACTTATGAACAATTGTTAGCAGACCTTACGTTGCCAGAGCATAAAGGGGAAAATGATATTTGGGTTATTTCAATCCATTGGGGAACAGAGTTTATTTCGTATCCCAATAAATCTCAAGTTGATTTGGCACATAAACTTGTTGCTGCAGGTTTTGATATTGTGCATGGACATCATCCTCATGTTTGTCAGCCAATTGAGTTTGTTGGGAATTCAATTATTATGTATAGTCTTGGAAATTGCATTTTTGATGAAAATTTTGCTAAAAAAACTCAGTTGGCATATATGCCTAAATTGATAATTGGAGATAAAGTTGTTACTAAAATGTATTTAATGCATAATAAGAATTATGTACCTTATAAGGTTGAGACTGTAGATTATAAATCCATTGAGTTTATCCCTAATAAATATTGGAGTGCAAGAAAGAAAAGGTCGGTTTTTAAAAAATATAATGTTCTTAGAAAGTTGGAATTTTTGCCACATATTGCAGAAAATGGATTTTATATATATAAGAATTTGAAAATTCGGCGAAAAGCAATGAATAATAAATAATTATAAAGATGAAAAATTTACTCTATTTGTTCTATTTTCTCAAAACGTCTGATTGGAAAAAACTAAAGGAATATCAGATGTTTGTAACAGAGAAATTCGGAATTAGTAAATGTAAACAGGTTTTGGATGTAGTGAATTGTTCCTTAAAGTATGGTACATCATTTCATGAGTATTATTATTACGGTTTTTATAATAAATCTTCTAGACTGCGTAAAGAATATGCTTCAATGGGGTTCATGTATGAATTTCAGAAAAAGAATAATCCAATAGATAAAAGGCAAATGTTATCGGATAAAAATTTATTTGATAAAGCATTTGCTGAGTTTATGAAAAGAGATATAATGAACCCTATAACTGGAACAGTTAAAGAGATAGAGGAGTTTATTGATGGTAAAGAAAAAATTGTTATAAAACGTTCGACAGGAGGGCAGGGAAAGAATGTTAAGATTATAGATATAAGAAACTACTCTCCAGCTCAAATAAAGCAGGAAGCTTTATTGCTACAGTTTGATATTATGGAGGAATTTGTGATACAACATGAAGATTTGCAGAGATTATCTCCAAATAGTTTGAATACTGTAAGGTTTATTACACAACAGACAAAAGACAATACCATTGATATTGTTGGAGCAAGTTTAAGGATGGGATTAGAGAAAAATACAGATAATCTATCAGCTGGTGGAATAGCGGCTAAAATAAACATTGAAACAGGGGTAATAGAATCAAATGGAATTTCTTTTGATATTACCTTGCCTGTTTTTGTTGAACATCCTGTATCACATGTGAAACTTATTGGATTCCAAATCCCATACTGGGAAGAGGTGAAAGAAATGTGTATTAAAGCTGCTTCAAAGTATTCTGACAACAAATCAATAGGCTGGGATGTCGCTATTAAATCTGATGGACCATTGTTAATAGAAGGCAATCATGATTGGGGGGCACGTGTTTGGCAAATGCCTGCAGGCAAAGGAATGAAACACTTGTTAAGTCGATATTTATAAATCTCAGAGACCATATATTAAAATCATATAAGAACTAAGTTAGAAGGATAATCATAATTCAAACCTATATTGACTATTAAACACAAGACCTATAAATCATGTATAAATATTTTTTTAAAAGACTAATTGATTTTACCATTGTTTTCATTGTTTTATTATGTATTTGGCCTTTTCTAGTTATGATAACAGTTTGGCTTCATTATGCCAATAAGGGAGCTGGTGCATTTTTCTATCAAGAACGTCCAGGAAAGGATGAGAAAATATTTAAAGTTATAAAATTCAAAAGTATGACGGATGAATGTGATTCGGAGGGGAATCTTTTACCTGATCGTGAGCGATTGACAAAAGTAGGGAAATTTGTTCGTGCTACTAGTTTGGATGAGCTTCCACAATTAATTAATGTACTGAAAGGAGATATGGCTTTAATCGGACCGCGTCCTTTATTGGTAAAATACCTTCCTTATTATACAGACCGCGAACATTTACGCCATACAGTACGCCCAGGAATAAGTGGTTGGGCACAGATTAATGGACGTAATAATATAACCTGGGACAACAAGTTAGAATGTGATGCATATTATGCAGAGCATGTCAGCTTGATGTTTGATATAAAAATCCTTCTACTTACAATCTATAAAGTATTCAAGCGCGAAGGAGCTATAGCCGATAAGAAAGAGAATTATCTTGATGTTGAGCGGAGAAATAGAATGAATAATTAATTTATACAGTTGATAAATATGAAAATTGTAATTACAGGTGCTTGTGCAGTTTCTGCAAGAAATGTACTCCGTTCGCTGAAGATGAGTGAAAAGTTTAAGGATGCGACTTTTATCGGTTGGGATATGTGCTCAATTCTTTATGGAGTGTATTCAAAAGATTTTGATCGTTTATATAAAGTGCCGGGAGTAAATGACCCTATGTATCGGGAGGTGATTCAGAGTATTTTGGAGAAAGAAAAACCAGATGCAGTTATGGTTCTTCCTGAGGTAGAGGTTCTATATTGGGCTAAGTCTCCATTTGATGTACCTCATATTACTCCTCCTGCGGATTTTTGCGAGTTGGCTATCAGTAAACGTAAACTGTTCAATCTGTTAGAAGGAAGTGGTCTTATTCCTGTCAGTGTGGATTTGAGTCGTGAGGATGCTTTTGATGATAATTACAAATTGCCTTTGGTATTTCCGATGTGGGTACGTGATGCTTCGGCAGGTACGGCATCAGGGAAAGGCTCATTTAAGGCAAACAATATAACAGAGTTACGCGCTTGGATTATGATAAATACTGGTATTGATAATTTTCAGATATCTGAATTTTGTCCAGGTGGTAACTACGGTGTACTTTGTCTTTTTGAACATGGTAAATTATTGAAGTTGGCTATCGCTGAGCGTTTAGAATATATTATGGCGAAAGTGGCAGTCTCTGGTATTACAGGCAATACGAGCAAAGGTCGGTTCCTGAATGATGAACATATTAAGCAGCAAGCCTTAGATACTATAGAACGTGTTTGTAAGGTAACTAATAGCGTGATGCATGGTGTGGTAGTAGTTGATATGAAAGCTGATGCCAATGGTATTGCCAAAGTTACGGAAATCAATATTCGCTATGTGGCTTACAACAGTTTATTGGCTAGTGCAGGTTTCAATCTGGCAGAGTATCATCTGTTGACAGCTATGGGTAGAAGTAATGAATTGACCCCTGAGGTAGAAATGCAGTTCCCGAAGAATAATTTATGGTTGCGTGATGTGGATGCGATACCTGTTTATATTGAAGAACATTCTGATTTACATATAGGTGATTATGTTTCTAAATGATTTAGTTCAAAAGATATAATACAATGGAAAAATGTAAAACAATTTACCTCTGTTTGGCACATATGTCAGAAGATGGTATTGAACAGAAATATGTAAAAGAAGCATTTGATACAAACTGGGTTGTACCTCTTGGTCCTAATGTAAATGCCTTTGAAGATGATCTGAAGAGTTTTATTGGAAATAAGAATGAAGTAGTTGCGCTTTCTGCAGGAACAGCTGCTGTTCATTTAGCTCTATTAGCTTGTGGTGTTGGACCGGGTGATGAAGTCTTAGTTCAAAGTTTTACTTTTTGTGCATCTTCCCATCCGATTACTTATTTGGGTGCTACTCCGGTATTTATTGATTCTGAATCTGATACATGGAATATGGATCCTATGTTGTTGGAGGAGGCGATTAAAGATCGTATAGCTAAAACAGGAAAAAAACCAAAAGCAATAGTTCCGGTAGCTCTTTACGGTATGCCTTATGATTGTAACCGCATCATGGAAATTGCTAATCGTTATGCTATTCCGGTTATAGAAGATGCCGCAGAAGGATTTGGTTCGAAGTTTAATGGACAAACCTTAGGTACTTTTGGCAAATTTGGAGTGTTGTCATTTAATGGAAATAAAATGATTACAACATCTGGGGGAGGTGCACTAATTTGTGAAAATTCAGAGAGTAAAAATAAAATTATGTGGTATGCTACACAGGCCCGTGAGGCTTATCCTTATTATCAGCATGAAGAAATCGGCTATAACTATCGTATGAGTAATATCTGTGCGGGTATCGGACGCGGGCAAATGACAGTGGCAGGTATACATATAGCTCACCATAAACACATACAAGCATTATATGAAAAATTGTTGGCTGATGTAGAGGGTATTTCCGTACATAAACAACCATCAACAGGTGAGTACGATTCAAATTTTTGGCTTTGTACAATGACTCTTGACCCATCACTTCGCATTCAAGGACAAGAGAATGCCTATAAAGAGGTTATAAAAACTGCTGTAGGGGGAGCGGCTGGAGTTATCCATGCTGTAGATTGTGCAACGACTGATTGTCAGCCTAATGATAATGTAGAAGCCTTGCGCATATTTATGTTGTCCAAAAGAATTGAGGCACGGCCTGTCTGGAAACCGATGCATAAGCAGCCTGTATATAGGCAAGCTCCGGCTTATGTGAATGGGGTTTCTGAAGCTATCTTTAAGATTGGTATGTGTTTGCCTGCTGGACCGTACGTAACGGATAGTGACGTACATTATATTGTTGATTGCATTAAAAAAGCAATAGTGGAGTAAAGTGCAAAAGTATAACCTAACGTTTATTATAAACCAAAAATAGATAGTATGTCAGTATTCAAAGACAAAGTACTCCTAATCACCGGAGGCACCGGTTCCTTCGGTAACGCCGTTCTTCGGCGTTTTCTGGATTCGGATATTAAGGAGATCCGTATCTTTAGCCGTGATGAGAAAAAGCAGGACGATATGCGTCATCAGTTGCAGAATCCTAAAGTGAAGTTCTATATAGGGAATGTGCGTAATAAGACATCTGTGGATGTGGCGATGCGGGGTGTGGACTATGTTTTTAGTGCAGCAGCCTTGAAACAGGTTCCCAGTTGTGAGTTCTTTCCGATGGAAGCGACCCGTACGAATGTGGAAGGGACGGAGAACGTGCTGCTTTCGGCTATCGAGCATGGCGTGAAGAATGTGGTGGTCCTTTCAACGGATAAAGCCGCTTACCCGATCAATGCGATGGGGATTTCCAAAGCGTTGATGGAAAAGGTGGCGATTGCCAAAGGACGTGAGCTGGGCGAGGGGGCGCAGACGACGATCTGCTGCACGCGCTACGGGAATGTGATGGCGAGCCGGGGTTCTGTGATCCCTCTGTGGGTGGAACAGATGGAACAGGGTAGACCGATCACGATTACCGATCCGGAGATGACGCGTTTCATGATGACACTGGATGATGCGGTCGACCTGGTGGTCTATGCGTTTACGCATGGGCATAACGGTGACCTGTTCGTACAGAAAGCGCCGGCAGCCACTCTGTCCGTCTTGGCAGAGGCGTTGAAAGAGACCTACGCTCAGATCGATCCGAAGTACCTGGAAACGGAGGTGAAGGTGATCGGTACGCGTCATGGTGAGAAACTGTTTGAAACCCTTGTGACACGAGAGGAGATGGCGAAAGCGATCGATATGGGCGACTATTACCGTATCCCTTGCGATACGCGCGATCTGAACTACGACAAGTTCTTCACCGAAGGAAGCGAATGCCTGTCCAAGATTGAGGACTATCACAGCCATAACACGACTCGTCTGGATGTCGAAGGAATGAAAAAACTATTACTCCGCCTACGTTTTATTCAGGAAGATCTCGGTTTGATCGAACGGGCAAAACCGAGAGAAATCAGAAGCGAATAAACCTGCTTCGTGCCAATCCTCGAAACTTCACACTTAAAATTTAAAAGACATGAACATATTAGTTACTGGCGCCAAAGGATTCGTCGGTCGAAACCTTGTTTCCCAACTTCATAATATCCAATCGGGGAAAGCACGGAATTATCCTGTTTCGGGAACTGATCTAAAGGTCTTCGAATATGATATAGACAGCGATCCGGCTGAGTTGGATGTCTATTGTAAGAAAGCAGATTTCGTCTTTAACCTGGCGGGTGTGAACCGTCCGAAAGATCAGGTGGAATTTATGAAGGGTAACTTCGGTTTTGCATCTACTTTACTGGATACATTGAAAAAGTATAACAATACTTGCCCAGTGATGATCTCGTCATCTACGCAGGCGGCATTGGATAATCCGTATGGCGAATCGAAAAGGGCAGGAGAGAACCTGTTGTTCGAGTATGCGAAAGAAACCGAGGCGAAAGTATTGGTTTATCGTTTCCCGAATGTGTTCGGGAAATGGTGCAGACCGAACTATAACAGTGCGGTGGCTACTTTCTGTAACAATATAGCCAATGATCTGCCTATCCGGGTGAATGATCCGAGTGTGGTGATGAATCTGGTTTATGTGGATGATGTAGTAGACGAATTGATTGCCGCTTTATCTGGTAATGAACATCATGAAGGAGATTATTGTGCAGTACCAGTCGTTCATACGATTACGTTAGGAGGTATTGTTGATCTGCTTTATTCATTCAAAGAGATGCCGGGTAACTTAGGTGTACCCGATCTGGGTGATCCTTTCACGAAGAAGCTTTATTCGACCTATCTGTCTTATTTACCGAAAGAGAAGTTCATCTATCCGGTACAGATGAAGACGGATGACCGGGGTAGCTTCACTGAGATCATCCGTACGCCGGACAGGGGCCAGTTCTCGGTGAACATCTCCAAACCCGGTGTTACCAAGGGACAGCATTGGCACCACACCAAGAATGAAAAGTTTGTGGTGGTGAGCGGTCACGGTCTGATCCGGCTGCGTAAGATCGGGACGGACGAGGTGATCGACTTTGAGGTCAGTGGCGAGAAGATCGAAGTGGTGGAAATGATCCCCGGATACACCCACAACATCATCAACCTTTCGGACACCGAAGAGCTGGTGACCTTCATGTGGGCCAACGAACCGTTCGATCCGAACCGCCCGGATACTTATTTTGAAGAAGTGTAAAAACAGGAAATCATGAGCAAACTAAAATTAATGACTATAATCGGTACCCGTCCGGAAATCATCCGGTTGGCTGCCGTGATAAAGCGTTGCGATCGATATTTCGATCAGGTCCTGGTGCATACCGGGCAGAATTATGATTATACATTGAATCAGGTTTTCTTTGATGATTTGGGCCTTCGTGCTCCGAATTATTATCTGGATGCCGTAGGGAAAGACCTGGGAGAGACAATCGGCAACATTATTACCAAGTCGTATCAGTTGATGGTCGAGGTGAAACCTGATGCGGTCCTGGTGCTTGGTGATACGAACTCCTGCCTTTCGGTGATCGGAGCGAAGCGCTTGCATATCCCGATCTTCCACATGGAAGCCGGTAACCGCTGCTTCGACGAATGTCTTCCGGAAGAGACAAACCGGCGTATTGTCGATGTGACGGCCGATGTCAACATGTGTTATTCCGAACATGCACGCCGGTATCTGAATGCCGCCGGAACACCGAGAGAGCGTACCTATGTCGTCGGCTCGCCGATGGCGGAGGTGTTGCACGATAACCTGGAACAGATCAAGGCGAGCGACGTCCTCGAACGTTTGGGATTGGAGAAAGGCAAGTATATCCTGCTTTCCGCCCATCGTGAAGAGAATATCGATACGGAAGCCAACTTCTTCCACCTGATGAACGCGGTGAACGCTATGGCGGAGAAGTACGACATGCCGATCCTTTATTCCTGTCATCCCCGCTCCAAGAAGTTCATCGAACAGCGTGGTTTCCGGTTCGATCCTCGTGTGATCCAGCATCAGCCGTTAGGATTCCACGATTACAACCATCTTCAGATGAATGCATTTGCCGTCGTTTCCGATTCGGGCACGCTCCCGGAAGAAAGCAGTTTCTTCCTTTCCGTCGGCAATCCTATTCCGGCTGTATGTATCCGTACCAGTACGGAACGTCCGGAAGCATTGGACAAAGGTAACTTCATTCTGGCCGGTATCACGACCGAACAGGTGTTGCAGGCAGTGGATGTGGCGGTCGAGATGAATCGGGACGGCGCTTTGGGACTCCCCGTTCCCAACTACGTGGATGAGAATGTCTCGGTGAAGGTTGTTAAATTGATCCAGAGCTACACGGGGGTTGTGAACAAGATGGTTTGGAGAAAATATTAAAACGAAGGACAAGATGCAACGAATCGACACAAATCTATTGAACGAAGTCACAGCGCAAGCGAAGGAATCGCCTCGCTTGCGTATGAATCATAATTTCCACGGCTCCTTAGAAGCGAAAGCGCAGCGCTTGCTGAACGCATTGGAGCCGGGAACGGTATTACCGGTACACCGGCATCCGCATACGTCGGAAACCTACCTGCTGTTGCGAGGGAAGATACGGGTGATGTTCTACAACGATGCCAAGGAAGAAACCGAATCGACTGTATTGGACCCTCTGACGGGTGACTACGGTGTGCATATCCCTGCGGGCCAATGGCATACGCTGGAAGTGCTGGAAAGCGGTTCCGTACTGTTCGAAGTGAAAGACGGCCCTTATACGCCGCTGGGAGAGGACGATTTATTAATTTGAATTTGATTAAGTTGGCCGGAATAGCCTGGTAAAAGGCTGTTCCGGCCTAAAAAATTATCTAACATAAAACTAATAGTATGGTAAAAAAAGTAGTTTGTATTGGAGCACTCTTGCTCGCATTGCCGTATGCAATGAGGGCACAGGAGGTCAAAACAGACACCGTTCGGGTGGCCCAACTAGACAAGATTATCAGTGAACTGGGCGATTCGACAGACATTGTTGTGGCCGGTCGAAGTCGTTCTTCCAATTGGTTTATCAGTGGAGCGATTGGAATGAATGGCTTGGCAGCAGAGGCGAATCGAGGGTATGAAAGCTTTATTAAGCGTATGCAGCCGATGGGGCAGATTTCAGTAGGTAAATGGTTTTCTCCGTTGTGGGCATTCCGTTTTCAGGTGGGGGCAGGAAAGTTGTGCGGACATTCTCATCCGTTTAATTTTTATAATATGTTCGATAAAGTTCCTGACCATACGGTTATTCCTGAAGAGGCTAAGCCTTATTTTTCAGAAAAGGACGGACGTACTTGGTTTCACCGCCAGTTCGCCTACATGGATTTCCAGTTTAATTTGATGAGCAATGTAGTCCGTTGGTTCACCAGAGAGGAGAAACCAGTCAACTTCTATCTCTTCGTGGGACCCGGTTTTTCACACACATTTGAGAAACAGGGAATCACTCCGGATAACTCATTCTCATTGAATGCCGGTGCACAGTTGGATGTGAAGCTGAGCGACAAACTTTCATTGATAGCCGAATTGCAAGGAACTATCGTTGATGAATCTTTTGACGGGCAGATTGGTGGTCTTTCTTCTAAAAAGAACCGTACCGTAGAAGGCTACGGCGGTCTGAGCATCGGTATCACTTATAAGTTCGGAGGACAGAAATTCAACCATTATACAAAGGTGAATCCGGTTGTGCTGGAAAGCGTTTATTACACGCCAGCCCCTGTTGTGGTTGAAGTACCGGCAGCCGAACCGGAATTACTGGTAACTGAATTTCCTGTTCGTTTCCTGATTGACCAGTCTACGATTGAAGAAGATCAGATGACGAACATCCATCTGGTTGTCGATTATTTGAGAGAACATCCGAAGGCGAGATTGAAACTGAGCGGTTATGCCGATAAAGAAACTGCCTATCCGGCTTACAACATGAAGTTGAGTGAACGCCGTGTAAAAGCCGTGAAGGATTGTCTGGTGAAAGAGTTCAATATCGACCCTGACCGTTTGCAGACTTCTGCGAAAGGGGATATCGAACGAGCTTACGAAGAAGACTACCGCTGGAACCGTGCCGTAGTGATGGAAATAATCGAAGACGAAACAGAAAATAAGTAAAAGGATGAAAAAGATAATATTGATACTTCTCCTGGCAGCCGTGTCGGCAGGGGGATATGCACAAAAAAAACGCGTAGAGTCTACTATTATGATGGATACGCTTGAAGTGGACTATAAGACGAGATATGTTTCCCCTTTCTGGAGCAATTTCTATATACAGGGTTCGTTTGCCGGTCGTGTGATGTGTGGCGAAGAGGATAACCATCTGTCTGTTGGCAAGCGTCTGTCTCCGGGATTCTTGCTCGGTATCGGAAAGGATTTGAATCCGAATCTGAGTCTCCGTTTGAGTTTCGGTGGTATGCGTCTGACGGGTTGGAATACGGGTATTCCGGGTATTTACAAGCAGTATGCTAACTGGAGTGATGGAAAAGATCCGGTACGTGAATATCTGGAATCGCAGGGAGTCGATACGAAGGATGGCTACAAGCAAAAGATGAAATATCTGGAAGTGAATCTGGATTTGATGCTCGACTTGTATAACTTGTTCCATGAGCAGAAGCGTTTCGACCGTCGTTGGGACTTCGAGGCTTATTCTGGTTTGGGGTACCTTTATAATATGCGTTGGCATGGTATGGGTAAGGAGAACAAGATTGCTTTGCGTCTGGGTGCTATTGCAGGATATAATATAACAGACCGTCTGGCTATCAATGCGGAAATCGGTACTTCTATTACCAGTGCGACATTCGATGGCGAGATTGGTAAAGGTAACCAGTTCGATACCTTCTTCTCCGGTTTGGTTGGCTTGAAGTGGCGCATTGGCAAGCAGGGATTCCGTGTGGTACGCCTTATTCCATCAGATCAGTATGCAGCATTGAACAATAGCGTGACGAAGATACGCCGTGAGTTTACTGAACATTCGAAGACTGTCCATCGTACTGTTGCACATGCCGCTACAGGCAGTGAGTTGTTGATTCCGGCTGTCGTCTTCTTCCCGGATAAAGATACTTATAATGAAGAGTTGCAGCAGGTGAATATTTTTGAGGTGGCCCACTTTATGGAAGAACATGCAGGTTATAAGATCGCGGTGATCGGTAACAGCTACCAGACTGATATCAAGACGGCCCGCAAGCGTGCCGAACGGGTGAGAAATATCTTGATTAACCGTTATTCGATAGAACCGTCGCGTCTGGTGGTACGTGTGAAGGATATGGGGGCTGTATCTGACAATATGGAAGAAAATCAGACAGTTAATTTCGCTATTGAAAAATAATCCGATAAAAATATGAGTACGGAATACAATCCCGAAAACAATATCAGAACAGAAGAAGAAAGTACCTTGAATTTATGGGACCTGTTCCAGATATTCAAGGCGAACTGGTACTGGTTTGTCCTCTCCGTCATCCTTTGTGTGGGAGCGGGTTATTTATACCTGCTTCAAGCTCCCCGGGTGTATACACGTACCGCTTCGGTCCTGGTAAAAGAAGAGCAGCGCAAGAGCCGTGCTGCCACGACTTATGGTTTTACCGATTTGGATATGTTCGGTTTGCAGCGAAATGTGGATAATGAGGTTATCGTCTTCAAGGCCTACCGGCTGATGGAGATGGTAGCCCGCCGCCTGCATCTGGATGTGAGCTACCAGGTAAAACGCGGCTTGCGCACGGTGGAACTGTACACTCATTCTCCGGTGGTCTTGTCTTTTCCGGAAACGGAGGAGTCGCAGTCGTTCGCTTTAAAGGTGACCCCGCTCTCCAAGGAGAAGGTACGGCTTTCGGATTTCATTACGGCTGACAGTAATGGTCAGCGGGTTGAAATCAAGAAAGCTCAGGACGTAGCTTTGAATGATACCGTACAGACTCCGGTGGGGCGTGTTGTAGTGGTACCAAGCCTCTATTATGCGGACAATTACTATAATGTACCGATTCAGGTAACGAAATCGAGATTGAAATCGGTCGCTAAACGGTATCAGTCGGCTTTGCAAAGTACACTGGCGGATAAGATGTCTACCATCATTAATCTGAGCTTGTCGGATGTTTCGATTGCACGTGCGGAGGATGTCCTGAATACATTGATTGCCGTTTACAATGAGGATGCGATTGAAGATAAGAACCGGGTAACGGTCAGTACGTCGGAATTTATCGCCGACCGGTTGGTTATCATCGAACAGGAACTGGGAAGTGTCGATGCCAATATCGAAACGTTCAAACGGGAAAACCAGTTGACCGACATCAAATCGGAAACCGGCATGTACTTGCAGAATACCAGCCAGTACAAACAAGAAGGTTTGAGTTTGGAAAACCAGGTAGCTGTTGCTAAATACATCCGCGATTACTTGTCAGATCCGCAGAAGGCGCTTGAACTGATACCGGCCAATACGATTACCGATATGAAGGTGGAGCAGCAGATCTCGACTTATAACGAGATGTTGTTGAAGCGTGACAATTTTATCGCAAACAGCAGCGATAAAAACCCGGTGGTAATGGATTTGAACAATTCACTCAGTGCAATGAAGCAATCCATTATCCGTTCGGTAGATAATTTGATTAAAGGGCTGGAGATTAACATCAAGAACATACAAATGCAGGAGGCACAGACCGCCAGACGTATTGCGGCCGTTCCTTCACAGCAGAAGTATGTATTGACTGTTGAACGCCAGCAGAAAATCAAAGAAGAGTTGTATCTCTATCTGTTGAACAAGCGGGAGGAGAATGCCTTGTCGCAGGCTATCACGGAAAGTAACACCCGTATCCTGGATTCGGCGATGGGGAGCAGTAGCCCTGTATCGCCTAAATCGCAAATGATATTGATGGCTTCTTTGGCGATAGGTTGTTGTATACCAGCTGGAATCCTATGGCTGTTGATGGCAATGGATACGAAGGTACATACCCGAAAGGAGATACAGGACGCCACTACGATACCGTTCTTGGGGGAAGTCCCGATGCAGAGCAAGAAGGACAAAGAGAAACTGGTGGTTCGGAGCGGTAGCCGCGATGCCGTATCGGAGGCTTTCCGTATTATTCGTACGAATATGGATTTCATGCGGGTAAAAGAGAAAAAAACACAGGTGATTGTCTTTACTTCTTTGAATGCGGGGGCCGGAAAGACCTATGTGTCGTCTAACTTGGCTGCCAGTCTTGTACTGATGCACAAGAAGGTGGTACTAGTCGACTTGGATATCCGTAAGGGAACGCTGAGCGGACGTACAGCACATACGGGCAAAGGGGTGACTCACTTCCTGTCCGGGAAGGTTGACTCTATATCCGAAATTATTCAGAAAGACGGCCTGATCGAAGGTCTGGATATGGTGAATGCCGGCCCTGTCCCGCCCAACCCGGCCGAGTTGTTGTTGAGTGATCGTCTGGATCTGCTGATTGACGAATTGCGTGCGCAATATGATTATGTAATCATCGACAATGTGCCGGCCGGCGTAGTGGCTGATGCTTCTATTGTGAACCGTGTGGCTGACCTGACAATTTGTGTAGTACGTGCCGGCGTAATGGATCGTCGTCAGTTGCCGGAACTGGAACGTCTTTATCGAACCAAACAGTTCCATAATATGTCGATTGTCCTGAACTGTATAGGGACCAAACGTTTGGGGGGTTATGGCTACGGTTACGGCTATGGATATGGTTACGGCTATGGCTACGGTTATGGAGCCGACGATAAAAAGAAAAAGCGGTAATCATCTACCTCTCTAAACTTAAACAAACTAAGAAACAACAACTGAAATAAGAACTGGCCCTTTTTCTGAAGAGCCGGGTTTGATTTATTAATCTATTAAATTTTTAAAGTTTATGAACAAGGACAATGAAAAACAGTTGCTCACAACTGGGGTGTATGAAGCACCTAAATGTGAGGTGGTTGAGATGATGGGGGAAGGAACTCTCTTAGATGACCATAGTGGAGTTGTAGAGGGAGGAGAGATAAGACGTGGTGATTCTTGGAGTGACGATGAAGATGAATTTTAAAATGAGAATCATATGAAGTATCTTAATTTATTAAGCACAGCACTGTTAATCAGTGCTGTTGCTTGTACGGATGAAAATGTGGTTGAAGATTTACCAACTAATAGTGAAGAAATAAGTCGGACGTCTTTTGAGGCAACTACAATAGATATGGTAGATGCTGGAGAAATTGGAGAAGTTCAGACTAAAACCATGGTACGTGAAGGCGGTGAGATATATTGGGTTGCAAATGATGAGTTGGGGGTTTTCACAAATGATGGAAGTCTACGGAGTTTCATAACAAAAAATGGTGGGAAAGTCACCCGTTTTGAAAATTATGATGAAATAACAGGTGAATATTATGTTTTTTATCCTTATAATGCGGAAGCAACTATTGATGGGGGAACAATTTCTACCCAGTTACCTGCTGTACAATATCCGGAACCGGGAAGTTTTTATACGGGAGGAAATTTAGCGGTAGCAAAAGGGGATAAAAGTGAAATGATAACTTTACATAATGCTTGTGGATGGCTTAAAATTAGTGTTGCAATAGAGTGTGGAGATACAATTACAGGGATAAACATCAAAGGTAATAATAACGAGCTTTTAGCAGGAGATGTAGAGATTGATGTAGACCATAATATTGCTGCAAAGGTTATAGATTCGGAAAAGGCATCAAAAACAATTATGATGAATACGGAAGATCATATCTATCCGGAGAAATATTATTATTTCATATTGCCACCTATAACATTTGAAAAAGGATTGACTGTTACTTTTGTTAATAAAGATGGACTCACAAGTGATTTAAGAGTAGAAAGTCCTGTAACAGTGAAGCCTGGTCAGGCACTCTCTTTGAGTAATAAGAATCCAACAAATTTTAAATATGGTGAAAATATTCATACGGAAGATTGTTCTTATGTTTATAATTTAGAGGGGTTATATGAATGGGCTGATCGTGTAAATAAAGGTGAAACCAGTTTGAACTGCCAATTAATGGCTAGTTTCGATTTTGATGGACGTGAATGGATTCCGGTTGGGACGAGAGAACATCCATATCTGGGTCGTTTTAATGGTAATGGAAGAGAATTGCGTAATTTGAAAGTAGAAGGTGAATACGACTGTGCTGGATTCTTTGGAGCTATAGGACCTGTAGATAGAAATGAGGGTGATAAAAAATATGATGTGGAGATTTCTAATATTAAATTTATTAATCCTAGTATCTCAAGTAGTTATAAAGGAGATGTTAATAACCCAGATGATGATGGGTATGCAGGGGTTGTTGCTGGTATGATGAATCAAGAACTTGCTGATAACTATTCAGGTGCAGTTATTGATAAATGTGATGTGATTAATGGTGCTGTTTCGGGTTGCGAAAATGTAGGAGGTATCCTGGGGCGTTCTTATGGTGGTACGGATATAATCTCTAGAAGTAGCTTCAAAGGTTCTGTTACTGGTGCTATGTTTATTGGTGGTATTGTTGGTAATGTGGAAGGTGATGTGGTAGATTGTCATAGTTATTCTGCTGCTATTACACATTCTAATAGTTTTAGGGGTTATGAAGCTCGTTCTGGTGGTATTGCAGGAACGAATAATGGAGATATTTTGGTCTGTTCAGCAAATGCAGTAAATGTGATGACCGATGGACGTTATGCTGGTGGTATTGTTGGTGCTAATAATGGTGTGATTGTTGGCTGTGTTTCTTGTGGTGAAGTTAAAGCTGATTTTAGCGGAGGTATTGCCGGCGAATCATTTGGTCCGATAAAAGCTTCTTATTCGAGTTGTAAAGCAAAAGCCGGAGTTGTGTATCGTATTAAAACACAACATAGTGAAGACTTTGATGCTTGCTATACAACAACAGTAGAAGATTGTCCTCCTGTTGTGTCTCCTGAAGGAAAGTATAATCTTTGGTATGCACCTTATATTCAGTTGAAGAAAAAAGATTTGAATAAAGTTTTGAATGCTTACAAGTGTGATTCTCATGGCTTAGAAAATTCTTTTAATGGTGCTCATTGGAAATTTGAACAAAGTATTGATGAATATGCAGGCCAATTGCCGGTTCGTCCGTTTAAGTATCCGTCGGAAAGTGTTGGCTCTAACTAATATTTAGTTTTGCATAATCTTGATTGTCGTTTGTAATGGACGACAATCAAGGTTTTTATTTGTTTATAATAAACTTATTTATTGTTTGTTAGAAGTTCTATAGAGATGAATTACTTATATACCGTAGCTGGACATACATTTAAACTTTTGTTACCGGATGATTTATCAGAAGTGGAGTGGCTTGTTCCTTATATTCCTTTTGAGGAAAAGCGAGAAGTGGATTTTCTGTTTACATTGGAGATAAAAAAATGTACCATTGCTTCGTTGCAGAATGTTCGGCGGGATATGTGTCGCTTCAATGACGAGCCTCCTTATTTATGGTTGGACAATGAAGGTTTTATGTTTGCATCTTCAATGGATGAAGATTCTTTGGGTTGTCTGATTTGTACGGAGAAATATTATACGATAGGAACTCTCTATTTACCGGAGACGAGTAATGCAAAATTCTACTTTGATAATGCTTTGAAGCTGCTATATATATTGAATACGACAACATTGAATACCTTAATGCTTCATGCCTCAGTGGTGACCCAAGCAGGAAACGGCTATGCCTTTTTAGGTAAGAGCGGAACAGGTAAGAGCACCCATAGCCAACTCTGGTTGCGCTACCTGGAAGGATATGAGCTACTGAATGACGACCATCCGATTATCCGTCTTATGGATGATGAGGTGATTGTCTACGGTTCACCCTGGAGTGGTAAAACACCCTGTTACAAAAACAAACAAGCCCGCTTGAAAGCAGTCGTACGGTTAGAACAGGCATCGGAGAATAAAATCATAAGGTTGAGAGGTATTCAGGCATACGCAGCTTTTTCTCCTTCCTGTTCAGGGATGCGCTGGCAGCGGGAGATGGCAGATGCGATTCATCAGACAATTGTGGCGGTAACGGAACATTGCCGATTGCTGCATTTGAAATGTTTGCCCGATGAGGAGGCAGCCCGTTTGTGTTGTCAAACCATACATGAGAGATAAGCGTGCTTAGAGAGAAACCGAACGAGTTGTTTGTTGAAGGTATTCGGGAGTTGCTGGCCGAAGGAGTGCCAGTCGTGTTTAAGGCAAAGGGAAACAGCATGCTGCCTTTCATACGTGGGGGACAGGATGAGGTTTATCTGGTCAGGCCGACGGCAGTTTCTGAAGGAGACATTTTGTTGTGTGAGGTCTCAAAAAGACAGTATGTGTTGCATCGTCTGATCCGTCAGAAGGGTGATTGTCTGATATTGATGGGCGACGGTAATCTGTATGGTACGGAATCCTGTAATCGGGAAGATGTTATAGGCAAGGTCGTAAAAATTATCCGTAGTGGCAAAGTGATCGATTGTCGAAATCGTTCTTATCGGTGGGCTTCTGCTTTTTGGGTGAGGCTATTGCCGTTGAGAAGAGTGTTGTTGAAGATATATAGAATAGTATCATGAAAATAAAAGAAGGATTTATGCTCCGCGAAATGTGTGGGGATTATATCGTATTGGCTGAAAGTTTGGAATTAATTGATTTCAATAAGCTGATTCATCTGAACGAGTCGGCCGTTTATTTGTGGCAGGGAGTGGAAGGCCGTGAGTTTGATGCGGACGTATTGGCCGGTCTGTTGGTTGATAAATACGGAATCGGGCAAGAGCAGGCCTTTTCAGATGCCACTTCTCTTTGTAAAACCTGGCTGGATGCCGGTCTTGTAGAAGTATGAAATCGGTAGAAAAACAATTTTTTTCCTTATTGCGTGCCGGTTTGTGGGACTTGGATGTGGATACCTCCTTGTTTGAAGAGCCGATAGACTGGCAGACCATTTTGGAAATGGGACGTAAGCAGACCGTATTAGGCGTTTTGGCAGACGGCATCGCCAAGCTGCCGTCGGAAAGCCGTCCATCCAAAAAAGATACGCAGTGGTTGCAAAGTCAGATATTCAAAATAAGGAAAAGCCATCTGTTGCTGAACCAAACGTTGAAGGAGGTGACGGAACTGTTACTGGACCGGGGAATCCGTCCGGTTCTGCTGAAAGGGCAAGGTGTTGCCCGGTTGTACCGTTATCCGGAGCAACGGCAGTGTGGGGATATTGATCTCTATATAGGAGAGACGTTATACACTAAAGCATGTGAGGTTGTATCTGCTTATGGAGAAAAGAGTGGGAAAGAGAGTGAGAGCCAGCAGCATTATCATTTCAATCGGAACGGTGTGAGTGTGGAACTTCACAGGCTGGCGGCTTATTCACTTGATCCTTTTGTTGATAAGCGTTTACAATGCTTTGTAAAGTTGTATCTGGATAATGGATATGCCGGATATGAAAAGTATAACTGGAGCAATCTGTTGTTGCCACCTGTTCAGTTTGATGCTTGTTATCTGTTTTACCATTTGGCAAAACATTTTCTTATGGAAGGAATTGGCTTACGTCAAATATGTGACTGGACGCTTTACCTATACACATACGCGGATAAGCTGGACAAAGAACAACTTTTAAAAGATATTCGTTCATTAGGAATGTTGCGCCTGTGGGAAATTTTCGGGTGTATAGCTGTTGATTATTTGGGGCTGCCTCAGAGTAATTTTCCTGGTTATAATCCTCTTCGTCGGACACAAGCCGCAGATTTGATGAATAGTGTTTTATCTGTAGGTAATTTTGGGCATTATGCTCCATCGGGAGGGTTTCGCCCTAATGATTATTATGCAGGTAAATGGTATGCCTTTCGAAAATGGATTTGGTGGAAAGTGAAAATTTTGCGTTTGAATCCATATTGGATTGGTCGTGTGAGTCTCTTCTCTTTTGGACATAGTATAAAAGTAGCTCTGCTGCATAGATAAATAACTATGTATAGGCACAGCCTTCGTTGGCTATGGAACATATCTGACGGTATACGTCGGTCTGTCGCGATCAGTGCAGGAATAAGGCTGCTGTTAGTGGGTGAATCGCTGTTTTTTGTGTATGTCTGCAAAATACTGGTAGATATTGCCACAGGCGTTTCTTCTTTGGCTGGCAGCCTCTATACAATATTATTGATTGCTTGTGTAGGACTTCGTCTTCTGCTTGCCGGATTGAATGTTCGTTTGTTAAGCCAGAGTGAGGTCCGTTTGAAAAACGGTCTGCGCAGGCGGTTGTTAGTCCGGTTGATGGGGGTGACTCCTGACGGCCGCTTCCGAAGGCATAGCGGAGATGTGTTGAACCGCTTGGGAGAGGATGTCCGAGTGGTTGCCAATCTTTTGGGGCGGGTAGTTCCTTCGTTGGTTTCCATCGTGGTGCAGTTTATTGCCGCTTTTCTTTTCTTATCACATTTGGAACCTCTTTTGGCGGTTTCAGTAGTTGTCATTATGCCGGTATGTTTATTGATAGCCAGATTGTTTGCTGTCCGGATCCGGCGTTTGACGTCGGAGATCCGCCAGAGAGACGGAGAGGTTCAGTCTCATATTCAAGAAAGTCTGCAGCATCTGGTTCTGGTGCAAACCCTGGAACGTGAAAGCTGGGTCGAACAACGGCTATATGGAATACAGCAGGGACTTTATCGGTTGGTGATGGAACGGAGCCGCTTGTCTGTGTATTCCCGTGCGATGGTTAATTCCGCTTTTTCAGTTGGCTATGCCGTTGCTTTTCTTTGGGGAGTTGAGGGTATTCAGAAAGGGACGATCACATTCGGTATGATGACTGCCTTTCTGCAATTGGTCGGACAGATTCAGCGACCATTGGTAGAGATGGGACAACAATTGCCGGGTATTTTACATGCAATGACATCGGTCGACCGCCTGATAGAATTGGAAGACGATTCGGAAGAAACGGACATTGAACCAGTGACCTTGCCGGGCGGCCTCGGTATTCGGTTGGAGCAAGTGACGTATGCTTATCCGGATGGCCGGCGTGTCATATTGGATCACTTCAGCCATGATTTTTCACCAGGTTCCCGTACGGCGATAGTGGGAGAGACGGGGGCGGGAAAGACTACCCTTTTTCGTCTGATGCTGGCTTTATTACAACCTGAAAATGGACGGATCTGTCTGTACAATAATAAGGAAGAGGTAGAAGTTTCCCCTGCTGTCCGAAATAATTTAGTGTATGTACCGCAGGGGAATAGTCTTTGGAGTGGGACGATCCGTGAAAACCTGTTATTAGGCAATCCGGAAGCTACCGAAGAGGAGATGGCCCGGATGCTGGAAATGGCAGCAGCCGATTTTGTCTTTGACTTCCCGGAAGGGCTTGATACACCCTGCTCAGAGCTGGGAGGCGGACTTAGTGAAGGGCAGGCACAGCGGATAGCCATAGCGCGTGCTCTTTTAAGGCCTGGGGCTGTTCTGCTATTTGACGAGTTCACTTCATCGCTTGATGACGAAACAGAACGATTGTTGATGCAAAATCTGACCCGCGGTTTGCCGGAACGGACGATGCTTTTTATCACTCACCGCCAGTGTATCCTTGATTATTGTGATACTGTAGTCCGGATTGATCGCATAACGAAACTGATATAAACCGAAATAAAGTATTAATTAAATAATTCACGTTTTAGGAAATGAGAAAATTAAGTCTGAAATTAATTTTTTGTTTGGCCGTATTATTGTTGGCTTCTTGTACTTCGTATAAGAAAGTGGTTTATCTGCAGGATGTTGTTCCTATAAAACAGCAGGATATCGAGCAGAAGTACGAAGTGATCATTCATAATGATGATTTGTTGGCTATCATGGTAAACAGTAAGAATCCGGAATTGGCACTGCCGTTTAATATGCCGTTGGTCACGTATCAAGTTGGTAGTGAAAGTGCCGGTCAACAACGGGTCCTGGGGTATTTGGTGGATTCTCAGGGGAATATCGATTTTCCGATTTTAGGAAAGCTACATGTGGAAGGGTTGACCCGTCTGCAACTGACTGAATTGATAAAGACGCGTCTGATGGAGGAGGATCTGATTAAAGATCCGATTGTGACAGTACAATTTCTGAATTATAAGATATCGGTGATGGGAGAGGTTGCCCGTCCGGGTAGTTTTTCCATATCGGGAGACCGTATTACATTGTTAGAGGCATTGAGCATGGCAGGTGATTTGACGATTTATGGCCGGCGCGATCGGGTAGCCGTAATTCGTGAGACAGACGGTAAACGTACAATCCTGTTTCATGACCTGCGTTCGGCTGATATATTCCAGTCTCCTTGCTACTATCTGCAACAGAATGATATTGTTTATGTAGAGCCGAATAAGACGAAAGGAAACCAAAGCGCTATCAACCAAAACAACTCAATGAGTGTATGGCTGACCGGAGTCTCTATTTTAGCTTCTATTGCCTCGTTGATCACAACTATTATATTGAATAATAAGTAAGGGTTAAGGTCACTTAAGCAAGAAACTATTGGGAAAAAATAGATATTAATAAATCAAATCTGAGATGTTAACCCTTTTTAGCTCGAGAAAAACAATAAGACAGTCCAATCTGCTTTGGGGCATGACAGATGTGCATTCGCATCTGTTGCCCGGAGTAGATGATGGCGTACCCAATGAAGTCGAAGCGTTACGTATTTTGAAGTATTTACAGGAAATCGGTGTATCAAGACTTTATTTGACACCTCATATAATGGGAGATCTGGAGAAAAACACATCGGAAAATCTGAAAGAACGCTTCGATGCTTTCGCTCGTATTTGTCCGGACTGGATTGAACTTCGGCTGGCGGGTGAATACATGCTGGACTCCTGTTTTGAGAAACAGCGGAAAACCGGCTTGCTGGTGATGAACGGCCGACATGTATTGGTTGAGACTTCATATATGTCGGCTCCTCCGGATTTTCTGAATATGCTGTATGATTTGTCTTTGGACGGATATACGCCGATATTGGCTCATCCGGAGCGATATCTGTATATGGCGGATGAGGATTATCGAGTATTGAAGGACAGAGGATATAAGTTTCAGTTGAATTTGATGTCACTTCATGGCATTTACGGCCGTAGGGCAGCTCAGGTCTCCCATTGTTTATTGAAGAATGGATATTATGACTATGTCGGTTCTGACCTGCACTGGTTAGGTGTGTATGAAGATACTGTGGAGCATCTTCTTTTAACACGGACAGAACAACAACAGTTAAAGGCATTACTTGAGAATAATCATTCACTGTGGTGAATGCGCGGATAAAGAAATAATATGGACTTGAGCCTGTCGGTTTGTTTTAGTACCGCCGGTTATTCCGTTGTGGAATCTGCAGATTACCTGCTGGTCGGTTTCAGGGTAGGTGCTGTTGATATGTTGGTCAAGGAGGTATGGAATACTTCACCGCTTACCCGTCAGGATATGGCGGGCTATTATGCGGAACTATCTGAAGTAGGTAAGAGATATGGATGCCGTTATTTTAGGATTGTATCTCATGGTGGTTTTCTTAAGGAAGCATTGGAGTATGAATTGTATGGTCTGACAGTTTCTGATGAAACCTATCTGGAAAGTCTTGTATCGGGTCGGCACGTAGAGTTGTTTCCACATAATGAAGCCGCTTACAGGGCAATCGAACAGGGATTTGCTTCGCATCGTATCGGAACAGTGGTACAGGCTACCGGTACGGGAAAGTCTTATTTGATAGCCCGGTATATTTCCAGGCATCCGAGAGAGAGAATATTGGTCATAGCTCCGGGTATTACAATATTGGATGAAATACGAAGAGCGGTCGGTTTTCCGGCAGAAGGAGTGGAATACATGACTTTTCAGGCATTGACACGAAGACGGGGATTAAACGAAATACATAAGGTAGATCATATACTGATTGATGAATTCCATCATTTTGGCGCGGAAGTTTGGGGAGATGCCCTGCAGGAACTGATAGAAGAGAATCCGGAAGCTTATGTTTTGGGGACTTCTGCAACGCCGGTTCGGCCGGAAGGGATGATTGATACCGTCGATCTGTATTTTGAAGGAAATTTATTTTATGAGTTGACATTGCCTCAAGCCTGGTATTATGGTATATTGCCGGTACCGGTACTTGTCCAAAGCGCTTACGGTTTGGATGGCGAATTAAACCGTTTGCAGCGAAAGCTGGATCGTAGCGGCTGCTCTGACAGACATCGGAGAAAAATACAAAAGAAATTGGATGCGGCTCGGATTGATTTTAATGGAGCCTTGGGTGTCTCTGAAGTAATCCGGAAATTTTTGCCTGAATCGGTGCATAAACTATTGGTGTTTTGCCGAGATTTCTCTCATCTGAAAGAGATGAAACCGAAGGTAAACAATTGGTTGACCGAGGCTGGATATAGAACGTGTGTATTTGAAATACATCATGGAAAAAGCGAAAAGGAGAACCGGAAAACATTGGAGGATTTTCGGGAAACAACAGATAAGCTACACCTTCTTTTTTCCATCAATATGCTAATAGAAGGATTGCATGTTGAGGGGGTGGATGCAGTTCTGTTTCTGAGACGTACGGAATCCTATATTGTCACCTTGCAGCAGCTGGGGCGCTGTTTGAATGCAGGAGCGGGACGGAATCCTGTAGTTCTGGATTTTGTGAATAACCTGTCTGGCAAGTCAGTCTATGACGTGATGACTACGGATTTGGAGAAACTGTCACGAGTGTCGTCTCCGGAAGGCTTTGAGAAAATTGTGGATTTTAAAACGATGGGTTTTTTGTCGGATATAAGGTTGCGTGTAGAAGAGATTCTTGCCGAGTTGGAACCTTGGCAGGTGATGTATGAACGGTTGGTCGATTTTCATGATAAAGAGCAAGATTGGCCATCTGTGACAGAAGGAAAGTTAGGACTATGGTGTAACACGCAACGGGTTGCATATAAGCAAGGAAAGCTGCCGGAAGAACGAATTTTGCTTTTAGATACGATCGGTTTTGAATGGAGTCAACAGGATTCCCGTTGGATGCAAGGATACCAGGCATTGAAAACATTCTTGGATACAAACGGTTGCTGGCCTAAACGTAAAGATGGAACGGTTGCTTGTTGGTGTTTCACACAACGCGAGATGCGTAAAAGCGGGAAGCTGACCAAAGAACGTATTCGTAAACTGGATGAAATAGGTTTTATCTGGAGCCAAGATCCGGAAACAGAATGGACAAAGACTTATGAGAAGTTGAAACGGTTCTTAGCACAACATAACCGCTTCCCAAAATCGTCCGAGGGACAATTGGGTGAATGGTGTTCCACACAAAGAAAGATGCGTCGGCAGAACCGTATTTCGGAAGAAAGAGTCGAGTTGTTGGATGAAATAGGTTTTATCTGGTCTCCGGATCAGCTATGGCAAGAGAATCTACAATCAGTTTGTAATTTTTATCGTGAATATGGTCGTTGGCCCTATAGCCGGGAAGGATCGTTGGGTTGTTGGTGTGCTGTTCAACGGCGTGATTATAAAAATGGAAAATTGACGGAAGAGAGAAAGACTCGTTTGAAGGAGGCTGGTTTTTGTTGAAAATCTGATCCAAAATATATCTCAAATCATGAGACGGAAAAATTAAAAGAGTTTCTAGAAAGGATACGAAAGAATCTAAAACAAAAAGGAGGTGTGTCAAAACTATCCTGTTCCCGCGCTTGATGCGGGATCGCATTAAAACCAGCCATATAAACATCTGATTGATAAGGCTTGCTTTTTTGCGGCCCCGCGTCAAGCGCGGGGACAAGTGGATTTTGACACACCCCCTTTTTTGTGGGCAGTGATGGATTCGAACCACCGAAGGCGAAAGCCAGCTGAGTTACAGTCA
>OWII01000229.1_pt1 | contig 38992 bp, 34 predicted proteins | sample 1732591 | NCBI WGS metagenome assembly OWII01 (sample SAMN05065732, study PRJEB22554) | human gut metagenome | biome: ENVO:2100002; feature: ENVO:00000062; material: ENVO:00002003 | host: Homo sapiens | place: USA | reverse complement strand
GCTTTATATGTCAGATACAATAGAACAAATAGAATGCCCCGCTTGCGGTAAAGTAATGCACAAAATTCCGATGAGCGAAAGCGGAACCATGATTGATATATGCTTGGACGGCTGTGGTGGAATTTTCTTTGACGGACAAGAATTAAAACATTTTGATGAACAAAATGAAAATATAGAAGAAATTGAAAAAGCTATTGAAGGAAAAAAGTTTATGCGATCGTCGGCAGCGTCAGATGTGTATAAGAGACAGTATCAAAACAGATGAATCACAGACTAGAATTTGTCCTGTATGCGGGAATAAAATGGTTAAAAATTCCGTTAGCATAAAAAACGAAATTACTATTGATGAATGTTATAACTGCGGATCAAAATTTTTTGATCACGGAGAATTAACTAAAATGCGTGAGCAATACCCTACAGAAGAAGACAGAAGACAAGACTTTTTAGCATCTGCTTATGCACAATTCGGAAAAGAAATTGACAAACTTGAATTTGAGCATAATATGCATCTTGCAACCCGTTCAAAATTTTTAAAATTTATAGATAGGTTATTTATAGGAAGATAAAATGCCAGATTCTCAACAAGATATGAAATGCCCCGCTTGCGGAAGTGAAATGCAAAAAGTTTTTATTCCAAATAAAGGAATTAATATCGACGTATGTTCTCAAGGCTGTGGCGGAATTTATTTTGATAATAAGGAAATTCAAGAATTTTCTTCAGCTGATGCAAACCTGACTGATATTACATCACTATTAGAAAATAAAAATTTCATGCCGGTAGATGTAAAACAAACAAGAATTTGTCCTGCTTGCGGAACTCCTATGGCTAAAACTTTTGCTTTTGGAATCGAAATTGATACCTGTTACAAATGCGGCGGAATTTTTCTTGATTATGGAGAATTTGAAAAAGTAAGAACCCATTTTAAGAAAAAAGAAAAAATTCAACCAATAAATTTAAGCGCACGTAATGATATTGATTTAGAACAATTTCTAAAAGAAGCACAACAAGAAGAATTTTGTTCACAAACAGGAAATAGTCGAATGAATCTATTGGCTGGAATTTTAGACACGTTATGCCGAAACATTTATTATAGAGGCCATAGATATTAATTTTTCTTTGCTGTCACTTTCAAAATAAATTCTCAAAAGAGGCTCTGTTCCGCTTGGTCGAATGAGCATCCAGCTTGCATTATCTGTAAAATACAATTTTACACCGTCTTTTGTATCAATATTTTTAACCTCAAAATCGCCGATTTTAGTTTTATTTTTATATTCTTCCAATATTGGCTTAATTTCATCAACATTATCAAGACGTTTATCAATTCTGTCATTATAAAATTTACAGCCGACAAAATCATATAATTCTTTTTGCAAGTCAACTAAAGATTTATTTTCATAAGCCATAGCTTCTAAAATAAGTAAATTTGCAAGTATACCGTCCTTTTCAGGAATATGTCCCTGAATACTCAAACCACCTGATTCTTCACCACCGATAATAGGATTATATTTTCTCATTGCTTCACCAACATGTTTGAATCCTACAGCAGTTTCAATAACTTCAACACCTAACTTTTCTGCGACTTTATTCAATAAAAGACTTGCTCCTACAGTTTTTACAAGTGATCCTGAATAGTTTTTATGTTTTCTTAAATGCATCAATAAAATTGCAATAATCTCATTTGGAGATACATATTCACCATTTTCATTAATCACGCCAAATCTGTCTGAATCTCCATCATTTGCAAATCCGACAGAATTAGGAGTTGATTTTACTTTTTCTATTAATTCTTTTAAATATTTAGGCTTTGGCTCAGGCATCCCGCCGCCAAAATTTACATCATGGAACATATGCAAACTGTCATATTTAATACCGTGATTATCTAATAACTTGTCAAAATATCCTATACTTGCAGCATAAAGCCCGTCAAAAATAATATTTTTATCAAATTCTTTAATCTTTGCAAAATCAATAAGTTTTTCAATCTGAGCAAAATAATCAGGAGAAAAATTGTATTTTCTAACCTCTCCTACTCCTTGAGATTTAAAAGGCAAACTCAAATTATACACAAGCTCATCTGTAATATCAGATGTAGCAGGTCCTGCGTAATCAGGAATAAATTTTATCCCCAAATATTCGGGCGGATTATGAGAGGCTGTGAACATAACAGCACAAGCATTCAAATGTTTTGCATTATAAGCTAAAACAGGTGTTGGAATAATTTTGTCAGATAACAAAACTTCAAATCCATAGTCACACAATTGATTAGCTGTCTGATTAGCAAATTCAAATGCCATATTTCTCGGGTCATAACCAATTATAATTTTTTTATTTAACCCAAAAGTATCAAAAACATATTTCCCGATAGATTTTGTAACGGTACTTACATTTTCTTCATTAAAATCTTTTCCTACAACAGCTCTCCAGCCATCTGTTCCAAATTTAATTTCGCTCATTTATCTTGCCTCAATATTTTCTTCTGTTATAATCATATTAAAAAGAAGGAGTAATCGCAAATGTTAAATTTTGAAACAGTTAAAACAATCGCATATTTAGGCCCACAAGCATCATTCACTGAAATGGCAAAGGATTATTTTTGCAAAAAATTTAACATTAGTGCATACCCGACTCCATTACAAACAATAAGACAAGTAGTTGAATATGTAGATGATACACCTGATGCATTAGGAGTTCTTGCTGTTGAAAATTCGATAGAAGGAACTGTAAGAGAATCATTAGATAATCTTATGGCAACAAAAAATCCAAATATTAGAATTTTATCAGAACATTATATGCCGATACATCATTGTCTTTTAGCAAGGACCACAGAATTTTCATCAATTACGGGAATAATTTCACATCCTCAAGCTCTTGCTCAATGCCAAAATTTTATACACAATGAACTTCCGTTTAATGTGAATATTATAGAAGCTCCGAGCACCGCAGAAGCTGCAAAAAGTTTACAAAATTATAACCTTACATACGGAGCAATCGGAAGTAAAAAAACAGCTGAAACTTATAATTTAAACGTTCTAAAAGAAAATATAAACGATGATAAAAGCAATCAAACAAGATTTATTTTAATTGGAGATTTTGAAACTGAAGAGACAGGTAATGACAAAAAGAAAGTATCCAGAACGAAAGTCTTCATATCAAAGACTTTCCTCAGCATTTCGATCTGTGATCGACAATTTTAAAATCGCGGCTTCAAAGACTGACAAAAGGGAAACAACCATTCAGGCCGAAGCCAACAATGGTTCAGCTTTTTTGTTGTGCCTGCAAGATCAGGGAGCCAAAACCTTGAATGATGTAACAACTACCATGATTCAAAAATTCTTCTTTGACGGAGAGAGGCAAATCAGAGGTCACACCTACAAAAACAATATTGTGGCTGTATTGAAAGGCAATCGGGAATTTGATACATGGGCGGAGTGTAAACGTATAATAAATTCCGTTCCACCAATTAGAAGGTCAAGAAAAAATTATCCATATCTACATAAAGACGAATTGGATATTATTAAATCAGAATTGTCGACAGGAACGCTTCTTTCTCTTCGCGACAAAGCTATTATGACGCTACTGATACATACAGGCATTCGAGGTGCAGACATTGCAAAAATGTCGATGACGAACATTGATTGGAAAGCGGATAGAATGAACATCCGGCAGTCTAAGACTGATGCACCGCTTTGTCTACCTCTTACAGCCACAGTGGGTAATGCCATTTATGATTACATCAAATATGAGCGTCAGAATAAAATGGGAATGAGTAATCTGTTTTTGAATACATTTGATATAAAAAAACAATTAAAAATCAGATCTATCGGGGTTATTGTCACACGAGCTTTAGAGAAAATAGGGGTTCGGCAAAATGGATGTCAAAAGGGAGTACGTTTATTCCGACACAATCTGGCATCGAGTTTACTTGAATCAGGAATAGCAACAAATGTAATCAGTGAAATTCTCGGACACACCTCTCCTTTATCATTAAATCCGTACATCGATGCAGATTTAGTGCATTTAAGGGAATGCGGATTAGATATAAGTTCGTTCCCGGTAAGAAAGGAGGTGTTTATATAATGAAAAATTTAGAAGAGTTGGTTTCACTATATCTTGAACAGTCAGATGGCGGGAAAAGCTATACCAACAACGCAAAATCTCTTAGAACATGGGCCCGACAGAATAATGCAAATGTAACGATAGACTCGCTTCTACAATGGATTAACAACGGTGTGCGTAAAACTACAAAGCCAAAGAACAAAATAGGATTTATTAATCATTTCATACGCTTTTTAAATTCGCGGGGAATCCATACAATCGTGCCATTACGGAACAGCCGTAAAATTCAACCTATTCGTAGAAATCCGGAAGAACAACCTTTAAAAATATCTGCGGCATCCGATCTGTTGGAAAAATATATTGTACACATGAGAACTGCCGGTGCATTGAGTAACACAACACATCAATGCCTGCGCTTTTTTAACAACCACTGCGCAGCTAATTATCCGATTACAAGTAAACTTACGGAAGAAATGATTTTATCGTGGTGTAGTAAACGGGAAACGGAATGCCCCGCTTCTTTTAACAAGCGAATAGCTCCAATCCGTTCATTTCTTCACTATGTAAACAAAGCCTCCGACGAGGAATTACCCTTGCCGGAATACCTACCATACGATAAGAAAAAGTTCATACCACATGCTTTCAGTCAAGATGAGTTGCGTAATCTATTTGAGAATGCAGATCTGATGGAAAAAATGACACACTATAGAGGCTATGCATTCCGTATACGTCGCATGACTTTATCCGTTATATTGCGTTTTCTATACAGCACGGGATTGCGTACTTGTGAAGCAAGGCTGTTGACTCGTGAAGATGTCGATTTACAGGATGGAGTAGTAAACATATCAAAGTCAAAAGGTATAAATCAGCATCGCATAGCCCTTCACCCAAGTTTATGGGATTTGCTTAGACAATATGATGATGCTGTCACACGATATATCCCTAATCGCAAAGCATTCTTCCCCAATGAGTTCGGCGATCATTTCAGCAGAACATGGCTGCCATATCATTTCAGCAGGCTTTGGACGATGTTTTCTGATGCCAAAGCAAGAATCTACGATTTAAGGAGTAATTATGCGGTTACAAACATAAATAAGTGGAAATACGTCGGCCCAGAATGGTTTGACAAACTTCTTTATCTCAGTCGCACTATGGGTCATACTACTATAAAAGCGACTGCCTATTATTATAACTTGGTACCTCTTTTTGCCGACCAACTTAATGAATTAAGTGGTTCGGGGCTAACAGAAATACTTCCTGACTTAACCGACTACTATACGAATGAAGAAGAATAAAACTGAGGCAACTATTATTATTTCTGCCGTTCACGAATGGATAGTAACATACCTACCACTACAAAGGTCGAGTAGCATACACACTCAAAAGGCTTATACAGACGCACTTGCATTATATGTCAACTTTCTTGAATCTGAGAAAGGTATTTCATGCGAAACGATGTCGTCAGACTGCTTTAGCATCGCATTTATACATGAATGGATGTTTTGGCTGAAGACCAAAAGAAAATCCTGTAACTCAACATGTAATCACCGACTCGCATGCCTCCGATCCTTCCTAAAATATTTAAGTCACAAAGATATCCGCTTTATTAACGTCGAATATGATTCAAAAGCGGTCAAACGGATGAAAGAACCGCAGCGAAGCATACTTGAAATCACGAAGAAGGCAATGAAAGCCTTTTTCGGCGTTATTGATTTGAAAACAAGAACAGGAAGACAATATTTTGCTTTATTTACTCTGCTATACAATACAGCCACACGTATCGACGAATTACTATCACTAAAACTTGACGACCTACATATTGGCGAACATGATGGCAAGAATTATATTACGGTATGGGGAAAAGGTACGAAACTGCGCAATATATATCTACTGCCAGAAGTCGTGAAAATAATTCGACAGTATGTGCATATGTTTCACGGAGATACACCTAATAAAGACGAATATTTGTTTTATTCAAATTATAATGGCAATAGGCATAAACTAAGTCCCGAAGCTATTAATAAACGTTTGAAAATTTATGCCAGATTAGCTCATGCGACGTGTTCAGAGATGCCGGAAAATATACATTGTCACAATTTACGTTCTGCCAGAGCTACACATTGGTTAGAAGAAGATCTAAACGTATTAATGATACAAAAGCTGCTCGGGCATGAGAATATATCTACAACGACCAAGAGTTATGTAGCTGTTTCAAATGCTCAAAAAGCAAAAGCACTGGCAACTCTTGAAGATGACGTAGCAAAAAATATTGCAAAGAAGTGGAAAAAGGTGAAGAAATCAGATTCTTTAGCTGAAATACTGGGATTAAAATAACTCGAATAACTTTTGATTATTATCCAAACTTTTATCTGATAATCTGTCTATATATCAGGCGATTGCACGATTAGTTGGAATAATATAAAAGTTAGGATAAGTGACTTTATCCGAAATTTCGGATAAAGTCACGCACAGTACGGGGCATGCGGAGCGTCTGAACCGTCCTTTTGGCGCTTGCTACAGAGATGCCGACTACATCCGCGAAGAGTTGGTCGCCGAACTTACGGCGGCTTTGTGCGGTGCGATGCTGGGCTTCGCTACGACGCCTCGTGAGGAGAGCGCCGCCTATATCAAGGACTGGCTGGCGGAGTTCCATAAAGAGCCGACCTACCTGTTCGACATCCTCACGGACGTGAACCGTGCCGCGCGGATGATCTCCGAACGGCTGGCCTGCGAACAGGAGCCGGCACCCCCGGGAGCGATTCCGGCCGAAGCCGCCTGATCCAAAAACCGAATATAAACGATTGTTCAACCTGTGCCGCGGCCGAAAAACTGCGGCGCTTTCATTATCAGCAATATGCAACAACCCCAAACCGAAGATCGGTACAGCCGCGAAACGCTGCTGCCGATGAATACGCTTTACGACCATGAACACCACCTGACGCAAGAGGACGTGGACATGGCCAATAAACAGGTGCGTCATATCGAACGTACCCGTAACCCACGTGTCCCGCAGGTCGGCGACCGGGTGCGCTATACCACGCGCCACGGTGACTTCCACGGCAACGCCCTGATCGAGGCTGTCCGTGAAGATGGAACGCGCTCGATCTGCCTGTGCCCTTACGTGCCTTTCGTGTGGGCGACAGCCGGCGGTATCGGCTGCGCGGTCAGCGGAGGGCCTTTTACGGTCGTGGCGCCGCACGCGTTGCACCCGACCGGAAGCGTGCCGGGGGATTTCTGTGCTTGGGGCCATTGCGGCGCCTGCGGCAACGGAGTCGTCCGGTTCTGCGCCGAGGTGCCGTTGTGGGAATACCGGGAACCGGAATCGCTTTACGGCGATTTCTCGACCGAGAAATGGCGCAAGATCAGCCTTTACAAGGATACGGAGTGCCGAAGCAGCGATCTTTACCGGGGCGACTGCATTTCGTTTCGGACGGAGAAGGAATTTCAAATGTTTCTTTCTGATTACGAAGGAACCGTATTTGCGGCTCCCTACCCGAAATCCGTCATCGTCTGGTGCTATCGGGACGAGCAGACCGCCGTATCGCAAGAGAAATGGGATGCGCTCGATGCTCCCGTTACAGAGCGGCGCATCTACAACGCGCCCCAACCCGTAAAACTCGTCAAGGATCACGGGCGGCACACCACGGTCTGCTATTTCGTCAGACCGAAATTTTCTTATAAATAACTTGACTCTCTACGATTATGAAAGACAAAGAAACACTCGAAAAACTGCGTACTTATCAAATTGGCGTCATCCGTTCGGTCATCGCCAGCCGGCAAGGGCGCATGGGAACCTATCAGGCCGATGCGATAGACCGCGAGCGGCTGGCAGATACGGACGGCCTCGCCTACGAGGAGTATTATGAGTCGCCTCTTACAATCGAACACGACGGCCTTTGTCGCAATGTAATCTCCCTCGAATTTTGTGAGGACGGGCTGACGCCCGTCTGCCTGATGGACGGCGGGGATGGTTTCCCGCTTCCGCTTGAAAATCTCTCCTGCGATACCCTGCAAGGCATCGTCGAATGGCTGGAAGAATACGATTTCATCCCGTCCGCCGAAGCTGCGCCGCAGACGACAAGCGATCTTACGGAAGATTTCGTGGAACGCTGCCTGCCGGAATATCCTACGCGCTACGACGTTTTCCGGCTGGGTGAATTGCAGAACTTCCTCGACGGACATGAATCCCCGGAATTCGGGCTGAACCGCGACGAAGCCGTCGCGGAGCGCGACCGTCTGCAGCTTCGGATCTATGCCGAGGCCATTACCGCCTTTATGAAAAGGCAGCCCGCAGCGCTTCCGGGCAATGTGTCCCTGCGCGACTATGCCGAGGCGCTGGTCGATATCGCCTATGAAGCCGGGCGCAGGAAGTTCCGGCCCTCGGACAACTTCCGCGATACGGCTGCGACGCTCATTGCCTGGGGCGACGAGTTCTCCCGGCGGCACGAGGATACGGACTGGGCGGAGAAGGAATACCTCGACAAGATTTACCGATTCACCGACGAGAAACTGCGAAGCGTTCCGAGCAAGGACGATCCGAATGCGGAGTTCGACATCGCCTTTCTGAACCGTACGGCTCTCGAAAGACACGGATACGATACTGCGACGATTACGGACGGCGATCTGCAGAAGTTGGCCGAACGGATGGGCGATTATTATTGCGACAGCAAGTTCAGCGAAGATCTGCGTACGGCCTGCGGCGATTTCGGATTGAAGCTCCGGGACACGACCAATCCGAAATAACACGACACTTCACGTATTGTCAAATCAGGCCGCAGCCCTAAAGCTGCGGTCTTTTAATTGCATATCATTATGAGCTATCAGATTATAACACGTATCACCATTACTTCGGACCTACGGGTGATGGTGCGCATGGCGGCGAACAACATCCGCCCGCTCGACTTCCGTTACGACGAGGTCGTATCCCTGACAGAAACGCTGCGCACGAAAGGCCGTCCGACGCTCGAACTGGAACTGCTGTCGCTTTTTTTCAAGGGCCTTTGGCAGGGCCGAACCCGCTATGACCGGGCTGTCGGTTACACGCTGCTGACCGACGGCATCGACAAATACGAGGCGTGGGAACGCTGCCGCGAGGACAAGGAGTACGAACGTGGCCTGCTGCTGCGCATGCGGGGCTTCCTGCACTATCGGCCCGTTCCGTGCCGCTGCCACCTCGAATATCAAAGAAGCCCTGTGCGGCGTATTTATGTCGGATACATCTCTTTTTCGCGGCAGAGGCGCCGCATCTTTCCGAGCGTCCTCGACGCGCAGGCCGCGCTGTTCGCAAAGGGCTGGAATCCCGACAAGTTCCAAATCGTCGAAGAAGAAACGAACCCTAAATCCGAAATACAATGAAAACCTATCGCATCAACAAGAACGCCGCGCGTCTCGCGCAGGGGACGGGCTTCGCTCCCGAATTGATCTATAACATCTCGCTTGTCCGGTTTCAGGGCCGTAACGGCCGCTGTATCGCGGCATGGACACCGGGGATAAAGCGCCCCCGGTATGTCTACAAGGCCCACACCCCGGAAGAATACGACAAGGCTATGGAGCGTATCCGGCAGGAGGCCGAGCGCTTCCGGCGCCATGACGAAGCCGTAGCGCGGTCGAGTGAGGAGTTCCGACGTTCGCTGCGCGTCGGCGACATCCTCTACTCGTCGTGGGGCTGGGAGCAGACCAATATCGACTTCTATCAGGTCATAGCGATCCGCGGCAGCGCGGTAGACCTGCGGCAGCTCGACCAGCGAACTACCGAAGACGGCTATATGTGCGGAACGACCGTCCCGCTGCCCGATGTTTTCAAGGGCAAGACCCATACGCACCGCCAGCAAGGGTGTAAATCAAGTAGTTATAAGATTTACGCCCAATTTTGCACCCAAAAATCAAGAAACTATAATATCTTTCTTGATTCTTCTTTTAGGATCTTCCTCCCCCAACAGATCGCTATTTTATCGTACAAATAAAGTAGCTCTCCATCCATTTTGGGTAGCAGAATTAACTTCCATGTAAGACGAAATCTTTTTGCAATATAAAAAAATTCTTACATTTGCTTCAGTAAACCACAAAACTAAACAGTCATAACAAACGAATTCGGCTCATTGAGCATTGAAAACGGGAACGTGACCATCGAGCTTTCATCAGATGGAACGGTCTGGATGACGCAATCGCAAATTGCGCGACTGTTCGGAGTTTTGTGTCAGCCATCAACAGCAATATTCGTTCAATCTACAAGACGAAGCAAATGAGCGAGTATTGTACCCATCGTTTTACCGAATGTGGAGATTTCTACAATTTGGCAATGATTGCCGCTCTATCGTTTCGGGTGTGCACCATGGAATCCGAAGCCTTTCGAAAATGGCTGCTTTACCGTCCACAGCGCAAGATGATTGTCGTGCAAGTCGATGCAGACAATCGACAAAAGGTAAGTTAATTCTTCACACAACCGTTAACAAAAAGAGCAAGTCCATCTTCTTGGAATTGTTCTTTTTGTTACAGTCGATGGCCTTGAATGCGATACACGCTCTCTTATCCGATTTGCAGGGTGAAAGTAACCCGCCGGTCGGTATTGCCTGTCAGACGCAGCGATCCGCCGTGGAGCTGCATGATCTGCCGCGAAAGGCTCAACCCGATGCCCGAGCCGTCGGGCTTGGTCGTGTAGAAGGGGGTAAAGATATTTTCGGCGACCTCGGCCGGGATCGCTCCCCCGTTGTTGTTGAACTCGATGATAACAGTCTACGCCGAGGCTGAACGCAAGCGAGCCGACGAACAATCCTCTACCGGACGCAAGCACCTTGCGAAAATCCTGTCCCTCGACGCAAAGCCATGATCGTTACCAGATTGAGAAATGACGAGAGTAACCCGATGACCGACTACTTTTCCAGCAAAAGCGTGAGCACTGTGATTGGGGGATTCTCCTACCACACGCGCGACCTATTCTCCGAGATACGCATATGCTGCCAATATGCCAGAAACGGCCTATTTAAGTGAGATCAACGATGAGTACGAATATCGCGGGAATCTCGGTAAACCGCGGCTAGTACCTTGGAGAGAGCAGTTACAGAGGGTGAATCATTCAGAAAGTTCCTATTTATGATCGCGAACAGACTTTGGGATTACGACAGCACCGCAGGCAACAAGACAAATATCTGCTTCAAAGCGCACGCCACCGAAACCGAGGACGAGTAAATTGTTATCAAGGGAGAGTTTATTGTCGTGATTTACTTGGGGAAGTCCATCATCCTATTCGGTGATACCTGTCCGATAAAGATGTGCTTGCTGCACTCGTAAGTCGTCTCAAATTATATAACATAAATTTGCCTTATTTTCATTTTATCCTTATTCAACAATGTCTCCCCAACCAACCGGAATAATATTTTCTTTTCTCATCCAAATCAAGGCTTTCATTACGCGATCCCGATATTTATACTTATGAGGATCCCAAGCTAAAAAATCTGCCTTCAATAATTCATCTGTGATCTCCTGTTGTCGAATAATTCGATTATTCCATACGGCATAAAGCGTTGCAACAATCTCACATTGCTCCATTGTTGCTTTATGGAATTTGAATAGGAAGGTATCAATCATGTCGCATTCGGTCGGAAAATTCTTGCGAAACAGATCGTCAAGCTCCTCCGCAGACGACAAGGGGATATATTGCACAGCTTTGTTGTCGGTATGCTGTTGAGAGATATCATAAAAATGATATTGCTGCAACATCGTCTCGACTCTTTTGAGCAGGATTCCATCGTATGGACCTGCGGTTTGTCGTATGTAATTGGAGCGCAGGTTCAGCAGACATACATGCTCAACCAAATAAAGCAATTTTTGAAATTTTACTCTTCCAAAATCTTTCATGTTGCATGTATTGATGATATGTCCGGCGAGGATTGCTTTATCCATGTCGGTACAATGTTTTGAGGATCGTTGATTCTGTACGGCGTTAAAGACAAATTCCGGAGTGCGGAACTTTTCGGGTAACTCTCTGAGCGTTACATTTGCCTCATAAATGGACATCTGCTCGTCTGTTTCAGGGAATAAGTATCCCGTGGATTTCAAGAGGTCTTTAATATACGCCTCATCTGTTTGACGCTTCTTTTCCATCTTTAATATCATTTGTCCATTTCCAACAGCTGAATCTGTTGACGTAACTTCTTCATGGCCCGTGACTTTATTTGACGTGCGTTGTCGGCGGTTATTCCATGTCTTGTACAGAGCTCCTGTAAAACAGTTCCAGGCAAATACTTGGTTCCATCCTCATACATCAAGTATGTCAACAATATGTCTTTTTCCCGGTCGGATAGCATTTCGAGAGCCTGAGTTAGCAATAAATGCAGGGGTGATGATGTCGTAGACTCATCCTCCTCCGAAGAAAATTCGGGTATCGGTTCGACTGTGGTTTGTGTGTGGTCATTCCATTCTTTCAGCAAGTCGAATGCCGTGTTTCTGGCGATGCCGGAGATCCAGGTCGAAACCTTTCCTCTGATAGGATCGTAGGTTGGATGAACGTATATTTTAATCATGGTCTGCGAGAAAAGTTCCTCGACAAATTGTTCTTTATTCCGGCGGACCAATTTACTGCCAGCGTCGCAGCATAAGGACCAGATTAATTGTGCATATCGGTCATATAACACACGATATGCCGCATGTGCAAGATCATCTTTGGCGGCAATCAGTGCAAACAATTGACCGTCGCTTATATTTTTAAGGTCTGGGACATATTCTCCATCTGCAATCATGCTGCCACTCTTATAAAATATACTGAAAACCGTGACACTTTCTACAAAGATAGTATTTTGTCACGCTTTTCTGTATACTAAAATAAAAAAGCATGAGTAAAACACCAATATCAGTGAAGAATCAAAACCTCCTTTGGGCAATATCAGGAGGACGTTGTGAGTATGAGGGTTGCAATACGCCCCTATACATGGATATACTCACGAAAAAGAAGTACAACAAAGCATACATAGCGCATATTGTGGCGGATAGCCTCGACGGGCCTCGAGGAGACCCCGAACGCTCTGAAAAATTGGCCAATGAAATAAGTAACCTGATGCTGCTTTGCGATCCGCATCACACCTTAATTGACAAGGATGTTGCCAATCATCCCGAAGATCGATTGGTTGAGATGAAGCGCAAACACGAAGAACGTATCGCCCGTATTACAGCTATAGCTCCGGAAAAAGAGTCGGAGATCATCCTTTACGGTGCGAATATCGGGAAACACGCTTCACCGTTGAGCTATGCCGAGGCATGTCGGACTTTAACGCCGAACTTTTATCCGGCCAGCAGTACGGCAATTGAAATAGGATTGAAGAATTCGTCCATGACCGATTGCTCCGACGCCTATTGGAATGCAGAAGAAACCAATCTGTGTGAACAAGTGAAAGAACAGATCCTGCCACGAATGCGCAGAGGCGAAGCAAAGCATTATTCGGTGTTTGCATTGGCTCCTCAGCCACTGCTGATCAAGTTTGGCACCATGATCAATGATCTGCAAAATGTGCGGGTCTATCAGAAGCACAGAGAACCTAATACGTGGAAATGGCTTGATGATGGACCGGTCTGGCAAATTGAACTGATCGAGCCTTCACGGCGTAACGGAATCCCGGCATTAGTGATCGGATTAAGCGCTACGGTGCAAGATGAACGAATCATCAGGGTGTTGGGAGACGAAGTGGGTATATGGCGCATCACGATTCCAGACCCCAACAATGACAGTCTCAGAAATGAGGCGTCGCTCTCCCTGTTTCGGCAATGTGTCCGACGGGCCTTGGACACTATCAAAGCCCGCCATGGCCTTACGGAACTGCATGTATTTCCGGTTATGCCCGTTGCTGCCGCAGTCGAGTTTGGCCGAGTTTGGATGCCTAAAGCGGATATGCCCTTGACCATCTACGACCAGAATAAAGGACGTGAAGGCTTTTATAAAACGATTCAAATTGATTAATATGAATACAGAACAGGTAAAACAATTCGACAGCATTTTCAATGCCCTTAGCGAGTCTTTGGATATTACGGAGACTCAGTATGAAGCCGCGGTTCGCAGTTATCGGGCCGTTGGTGATTGGTTGGCAAAGGCGGACTCGGTTTTGGTCTCCTATAATCCGATCATCAGAGCCCAAGGATCATTTATGCTGGGCACGATGATTCGACCCTTGAATGAGCAGGATGATCTGGATATAGACCTTGTCTGCGAACTCACAGGAAAAGGCGCTTCGTGGACACAATATGATCTGAAGCATAAGGTGGGTAACAGGCTGAAAGATCATGAAACCTATAAAAGAATGCTTGATGAAGAGGGGCGTAGATGCTGGACCTTGAAATATGCTCAGGAGTCCAACTACCATATGGACATCCTTCCGTGTTTGGTTGCGAAAGATTATAAGACCGTGATGGAGCGCTCGTTTTCAGCTTCATTGGGGGCAATACGTGAACTGGATAATCTTGCCATTCGCATTACCGACAAGGAGAGCGCAAATTACAGGTATGATCCTTCACCCGAAAACTGGATGAAGAGTAATCCGTTTGGATATGGGATCTGGTTTATTCAACGGGCAACAGCAGGAGATCGGCAAAAAATGATGTTGCTGGCGGAATCGGTACGAGCGGTTCCGAAATATCAGTCCAACAAAACTCCATTGCAAAGGGCCGTGCAGATTCTCAAGCGACACCGGGACATCATGTTTGCCGGAGATGAAGATAAACCCGTCTCCATCATCATCACAACCCTTGCAGCAAAAGCATATCAGGGAGAAGGTTCGATTACCGAAGCCTTGCAAACGATTCTTATACATATGGATAAGTACATACTCAATGAGTTTGATCCACAAAGCGGCAAAACGATCAAGAAAGTGGAAAATCCCGTAAATCCAGAGGAAAACTTTGCTGACAAATGGATCGAACACCCTAAGCGCCAAGATAACTTCTATAAGTGGCTGGAAAAGGTCAGAAAAGATTTGTCGCTGATTCTGCAGTTGCGCGGTATGCATGTGATAGCAGAATCCATGATGCCCCGTTTTGGACGACAAGCTGTCTCTCAAGGATTTGATTCCCTGGCCGAGAAGGCAAGATCCTTAAGAGAATCCGGGACGATGAAGATGGCTGCGGGCAGCGGTATCTTGGGCTCTGCCGGTAGTGTGTCGGCCAAGGCTCACCATTTTTTCGGGAATCATGAGTAATCGGGTTATTCCATTGAGTGTCCAGTTGGGAAAGTTGAAACATTACTTTCCCAACTCTACGAATTATATGGATATCCATACGAATCGACTGATATGGAAAACTACGTTGCAACCTTCAGAGTTAAGCTTGGCTTACGAGATAAAAATCGTGTACACCTTGGGGCAAAGTCCCAAGGTGTACGTCGTATCACCCAAACCATTGGCATTGGCAGACGGTGCGCAACGTCTGCCTCATGTCTATGATCATGTCAAGCAACAGCTTTGTCTTTATTATGGTCCAGCGCGAGAATGGACCCCCGACAAGATGATTGCTGACACCATTGTCCCGTGGGCCTCGGAGTGGTTGCTTCATTATGAATTTTGGTTAGTAACAGGCATATGGCATGGCGGAGGAATACATCCCCGTTAGAAAGACTCTACCACTGACAATACCCCCCCCCAGAACTTATGGATGATTGACAACGGGCAATATCTACTATAACCATTTGCGAACAGCTCTATTTTAGTTATGCCCCTCCAATAAATCGAATGAATTTGCAAACAATATTCTAACCTCGTGTGTGAATTATACGAGATTTTGAGATGATTATTATATTTTTGTGAAATGAAACAATGCGATTGATCCGGACGGCCATGATCGCATTGTTTCATCGACGGGCCGTTTCACATTTCATGTCGTCTCTCGTTTACGTGTCAGGCAAAGGCCCGGATGTCGAAGTTGGCGATGGCTTGCCGCTCCTCGGCCGTGGCGTCGCCCATGACGGCGCCCTCTCCGAAGTCCAGCTCTCCGAGCATCGCATGAACCTCCGCGTCACGGAGTTCTGCTTTGGCGGGGAGAGCCGGAAGCTGCGGACGGGCCGGCGTGGCGTCAGGAGCCTCGGGCTCCGAGAGTTCGCCGTCTTCGCCGATCGGGGGTTGCACGACAAGGGTGTTCCACCCCTGCATCGCGGACTTCTCTTCCGAAGCCGGGGCAAATATAGCATCTCCGCCTGCCGGGGCGGTGCCGATGTCCGCTCCAGTCCGCTCCAGTCCGCTCCGATAGGATTTTGACACGAGAATTTCGGAACTCGGAACCAGGGACTTGGCATGTGGTGGCTCCGATCTGGAAGTCCCCGGTTTGGACTGTTTCTCCCGACTCTGTCCGGGAAGACCGAAAAAATGTCGTTGGAAAAGTACGAAGCCGGCACATAGCAGGCTGATTACGATTGCGAGCATATTCATCATTATAAAAGTTCTTTTGTGTTTTGCTCTTTGTGAATGCGGTTGATATCGTCTTTATACAATTCGAGATGCTGCCGCAGGATATTCTCGACATAAGAAGTTGCGGTCATATACTCCCCGCCGATTTTCTTTACGACTTCCAGAATTTTACGTTTGGTTCCGATGCTGACATAGAGTGCTGCACGCTGCCTGATCTCCATTAAGTTCATAAAGGTCTGTTCGAAATCGGGAACGGCAGTCCTCCGACGCCGGGATTTCGGCGCCTTTGCCACCGCACCGCCGGGTTTTACATGCGCAGTGCCGGCAATGCCCTGCCCGGAGGAGGCTGCTTTCGTCATGGTTTTAAGACAGGCTGCCGCCGAAGGAATCCTAATGGCAGGTGTTTCGGTTGCGACCGCAGGCTGGAGAAGGGATGAGGTTGTCATGGCGGCTTGCCGTAAGGAAAAAGCCGGAAGCCTCCGAATAAAAATTGATGCGAAAAGCAGTGCCGTGAGGGTCGGAATACCGAACAGGTGCGGCTCGGAAAAAAGATCGTAATACATGATTCGAAAGTTTTTGGATTGTTAAACGATATTTTTGGGATTGCGTTTTTTGTAAATGCGGTTTATCTCCTCGCGGAAAACTTCGATATGATGCCGCAGGATATTGTCTATATAGGCTGTTGCGGTCAGACGCTCCCCGCCGATTCTTTTGAATATTTCCAGAAGTTTGCGCTTGGTTGCCGTACCGACATACAGCGAGGCCCTGTTGTCAAAGTTTGCCGGAGCGAGAAAAGTCCGTTCGTAATCGGATGCGGGGATCATTCGCCGATGCCGGGATTCAGACCCGTCGTCCGAGGATGGCGATTGTTCTTCTGCATCCGGGGTCTCCCGGGGCGCATCGTGAGTATCTTCCGGTTCGTCGTCGGGGATTCGCCGGACGACTTTCGAGGTAAGAGGCGCCTGTCCGGCGATCATCTGGCGCATGAGGTCTTCGTCGACTTCGATTTTGGGTTTCTTGGCCATAATTATCGTATTTTAAGGATTTCGAGGATTTCTGCCGCCAGTACCTCGATCTGCGCTTCGCGGGCGAAGGTACGCTCCGGTGCCAGAAGTGTCGAACGACAGATACCCGAGCCGTCGGGTAACAGCTCTTTGTTGAATTTCGAACGGTAGGGAACATGCGTCGCCATGAGCGACAATCCGAGTTTATGAATGATCGCCTCATACTGATCGTAAAGAGGAGTACGCTCCCGACGGTCGATCATCGTCCAGAAAAGATGAGCGGCCTGCAATGAGGTGTCCTTGTCCTGAACGAATCCATGCTCTATTCCCCGTGCGAACGTAAGGGAACTCTCCATGACGAGTTTGTCGGCCTTCAGAGGAATGAAGACGGCATCTAAGGAGGAAAGTATCCGGATCACGCCCCCGGCATTTACGGTTCCCGGCAGGTCGTAGAGAATTACGCGCGGCAGATAACCGTTTTGCCGGATGCGCTCCACCTCTTCGGGAGCCTCGGGAGGCATACACTTCAGCAAGGGCCACAATTTCCGACCCGTAGCCTTGAACTGGCGTACCATCATCAGCTTGTAGTAGTCGCTGTGCTCCACGACTGCCAGTTCGCGTTCGCGCTGGGCATGGATCGACCATTGTGGATAGTCGCAGTCTACGACAAGAACGTCATGCCCCAAAGTGTAATGCAGGTAGCTGGCCAGCAATACCGTGAATGTGGATTTTCCGATGCCGCCTTTCTGATTGCAGATTGAAATGTTTACAGGTTCCATCATTTGAATATGTTAAGAATTATTTATATGGGTAATGTTTTCTATTGATGCCTGCTTCGATAAACTATCGTACATATATGGGTTTATTTATATATTTATTTTTTTAATTCTGCTCTTCTCCGCTTCCTTATCGAATCGTCTGTTTGATTGAGTAGCGAACCCGATAAATATCGACTTAATCATCCGTTTGTTTATCCGAATAATTCTTTCTGCCGCAATATACATCTTCATTTTCCAACCCGGCTCCGATGTCCGCTCCAGTCCGCTCCAGTCCGCACCGATGGATTTTTTTTGCCCCGAAACGGTTGTAATATTGCACCGGGAACAGACCCGGCTCCGGAAGCCGTAACGGAGGATTTTCGAAACTTCAGTCAGAGATTCTTCGCCGCGGATTTTTCGCCTCACTTGAGGCGAGCGAGCTGTGTTTTTGTCCGACAAACTTGGGTTTGTCCGACAAAAACGCTCGCTCTGCGAGGCCGGGGTCGCTCCCGAGTCGCGACCCTTTTTTAAGCTATCTATGGATACCAACCGAAAAACAACTCTCCGAAATGCTCCGAAGCCGAAAACTGCGAGTTATAAGTACTCTTTCCGGCTCAATGAAGAGCAAAATATCCGCTTCAACGAACTGCTCTGCAAAGCCGGACTGGAGCATAACCGCAGCCGTTTTATCGTCAAAAGAATCTTCGGCGAGGAGTTCGTCGTCGTCAGACGCGACCCTTCGAAGGTGCAATTCGTCGCACGGCTCAACGACCTTTATTTCCAATTTCAGAAACTGGCCAATAACTATAACCAGATTGTAAAAGTCGTCAATTCGCACTTTTCCAACGTCGCGATCCCGCATCAAATCGCCGCATTGGAACAGCGAACGAGGGAATTGAAAGCCCTGAGTGTCGAGATTCTGAACCTTGCCAAACGCGCTGCGGAATGGTTGCGAATATAAGATCGGGTTCCTCGCCCGGCGGTGCTTTGCGCTATAACAAGGAGAAAGTGGATAAGGACGAAGCCGAAGTGCTCTTCTGGCAGAAGATGCTCGAACCGTTCGACAAACACGGACGCCTTGATATTGACGCTTGTATGGATAGTTTTTGGCCGTACCTCGAAGCCAACCGCCGGACGACCAATACGGTCTTCCATGCTTCGCTGAACCCTTCGCCGGAAGACAGGCCGACCGATGAACAACTCCGGGATATCGCCCGGGAATATATGGAACGTATGGGTTACGGCAACCAGCCTTATATCGTCTTCAAGCATAAGGACATCGAGCGGCAGCACCTCCATATCGTATCGTTGCGCGTCGATGAGCAGGGTCGGAAAATCAGCGATTCGCACGAATACGACCGCTCCATGTCCGTATTGCGGGCTTTGGAACAGAAATACGGCCTGCATCCGGCAGTAAAGGGACAGGAGCAGGCTGACAAGGTGGGATTGCATAAGGTAAACTACAGGGAAGGCAATGTCAAACAGCAGATCTCATCCATCGTGAGATCGTGCCTGCGAAATTACAAATGCTCGTCCTATGGAGAGTTTCGCACGCTGCTGGAACGCTTCAATGTCTCGGTCGAAGAACGTACGGGAACTATCGACGGCAGAAATTATGCGGGGATCATCTACGGTGCCCTGACCGACGACGGATATGGAATCGGCACTCCGTTCAAATCGAGCCGTATCGGCCGGGATGTCGGCTACAAGGCCCTTCAAAAGTATTACGAGCGGTCGAAAAGTGCGCTGAAGCAGGACGGGACGCTCGACCGGCTGCGGCAAACAGTCAAAGACGCCATGAGCCCGAACAATACGCGGGACGAGTTCCTGCGACTGCTCAAAGCGGAGAACATCGACGCGATCTTTCGCATCAATCCGGTCGGCAGAATCTATGGCGTGACTTTCATTGACCATAACGACGGCATCGTCGCCAACGGATCGGTGCTGGGAAAAGAGTTTTCGGCCAATGTTTTCAATGAATTGTATCCGGCACCGAAACAGGCGCAACAGGTCGCAGAACAACACGTGGAACAGAAACATGAAGTGCAAAACCATGCCGCCAATCCTATTTCTGGCATTGTCGATACGGTATTGGATTTGGCCGACACGCGGGCTTACGAGGAACAGCAACGGCAGATGCAACAAAGGCGTAAAAAAAGACGACATCGTTCCTGATACGAAAAACGGGGTCTGATATGGATCAGATCCCGTTTCTCATTGTTCCCTGTCGGCTTTCCGTCGTGGCCTCCCCGTGCCACCGGCATCTTCTATTTCTCTGCCGGAATAAAAGTTATTGCCTGCCCGCCCCGCTCAGCCATCTCGATGCGTATGGTATCTCGTGCCGTCACCGCCCGCTTCCCGATCAGGTATGCCTCCGGATTGCGCCCCGCATCCGGAGCATCGGCATATATCGTCGCGGTGTACGTCACCCCGGGTTCGAGGAAGTCGAGCTTCTGCACGAGCGTCCTTGCCTTCTCGTCCGTTCCTGCCCCGAGAAAGTATCTGTCTTTGGCCCGTCTTGCAACGACGATATAGTCGCCGATCTCTCCCTGCAATGCCTTCGACCAGTCGCAGTCTGCGTCGAAGTCGCGGAAGAACCGGAATGCGGGATGCCCCTCGTAGTTTTCGATCAGGTCTGCGGCCATCTGCAGGGGCGAGTATATGATCACCCAGTTTGCTATCTGCCGTGCCAGCGTGGTCTTTATGCAGCATTCCGCGTTGGGCCCGTTCCACTCGATCCGTCCCTTGTCGGCCTTCGCCGTGGAATAGTCGATGTCGAAGATTCCCGGAGTGTAGTCCATCGGTCCGCTCAGCATCCTCACGAAGGGCAGCGTCGTGAGATACTCTGCCGAATTCCCTTCCGACCATGCGTTCCATTCCATGCCCCGCGCCCCTTCGCGTGTCATCATGTTGGGCCACGTGCGTCGTATCCCCGTCTCCTTTATCGGCTCGTGTACGTCGAGCATGATCCGGTATTTCGCTGCCGTTTCCACGACCCGCTGATAGTGCAGCACTCCATACTGCGAATGATGGAGGTAACCGCCTTTGAATCCCCCTGCATATCCCGTTTTGAGCGTGTGAACCCCCAGTTCGGCATACCTCCTCATCGCTGCTTCCATGACGGCTTCGTACTGGGGAATATTTCCTCCCGTTTCGTTGTGCATCCACAGTTGCACGCCCTTTTCGCGGGCATAGGCGGCTATCCGCTCCAGATCGAAATCCGCATAGGGTTCGAGGTAGTCGAACTGCTGGTTTCCGCCCCAGTTCTCCCATCCTTTGTTCCAGCCCTCGAACAACACTCCTTGTATGCCGTTTTCCGCAGCAAAGTCGATGTGCCGGATGGCATTCCGTGTCGTTGCTCCGTGTCGCGGCCCCATCGTCCATACCTGCGTTCCGAGGTGCATTCCCCACCATACGCCGACGTATTTCTGGGGCACGATCCATGAGGTGTCCTCGATCTTCGAAGGTTCGTTCAGGTTGAGCACCAGCGACGAGTTTATCAGGCCTACGGCCCTGTCTGCTATCTGTATCGCGCGCCAGGGCGTCGTGAAGCGTCCCGGAATGTACGCCTTCACGCCGTCGGGCAGGGGCGCGAGGTCGGCTTTCAGCACCCCCGCATTGTCGCGCCTCAATACCATCTCGGGCCAGTCGTACAGGGCCGCCTCGTGCACGGCTCCGAATATTCCGTCCCCAGTGCGGAACGTGAAGGGCGTGTTTGCATCCGTAATCCGTGCGACGGGCTGCTCGCGGTACTGAAGTTCATAGGTCTCGAAATTGCCGGGTATGGACCACGACATCGTATGACCCTCATTTGCGAACCGGAATTCCGTCAGTTCGTCCGTTACGGCCAGCGAATCGGGCTGCGCCAGTTCGTAGCGAAATGCTATTCCGTCGTCGAATGCGCGGAAGCGGAGCGTGAAGGCCATGCTTTTTCCGGCTTCCGCACTCGACGGACATTTCGTTGTAACGGTTGCGGTGCCGTTTGTTCTCACCCCAAGGGGCTGTCCACAGCTCGTCGTGGGAGGAGTGCCATACGCCTGTTATCGTCGCTCCCTGCAGCGAGGTTCCGCATGCCGCGAGTCCCATCGCCGAGGGCAGTATCAGGGGCTTGTCGTCGACCGTGACGGCATAGGTCACGCCCGCCCCTGCATCGGCTTCGACAGATACGGCGATGCGTCCGTCAGGGGAGGTTACGAAGGGCTGCTGCGGAGAGCATGCTGCGAACAACGCACAGGCGAAGGCCATGAAGGCAGCATGTGGATTCGGAATCTTCATGGGAAGGCTATTTTTCGGGTTCCATCTCGAAGCGCACCTTCGCACCTTCCAGAAGTGTGGAATAGCTAAGGAACGGCCTTTCCGATACTTTTCCGTCGATAGCCATTTTACCGACATAACGCTTCTCGGAGCTGTTCTCCGGAGCGTCGATCTCGATCGTATTGCCGTTTTCGAGGTGAATGACGGCCTTGCGGAACAGCGGCGATCCGACTGCGTATTCGTCCGCGCCGGGACACACGGGATAGAACCCTAAGGCCGAAAATACGTACCACGCCGAGGTTTGTCCGTTGTCCTCGTCGCCGCAGTAACCGTCGGGCTTGGCCGAGTAGAGGCGATCCATGACCTCACGAACCCACCACTGCGCCTTACGGGGTTGCCCGGCGTAGTCGTAGAGGTAGATCATGTGCTGCGCGGGCTGGTTTCCGTGGGCGTAGTTGCCCATGTCGGCCACCTGCATTTCGGTAATTTCGTGGATGCGGAACCCGTAGTAGCTGTCGTCGTAGATCGGCGGCACGACGAAGACCGAGTCGAGCATCAGCGTGAATCCTTTGCGTCCTCCCATCAGGTCTATCAGTCCCTCGACATCGTGGAACACCGACCATGTGTAGTGCCACGCGTTTCCCTCGGTGAAGGCGTCGCCCCACTTGTAGGGGCTGAAGGGCGTCTGGAACGTCCCATCGGCATTGCGTCCGCGCATCAGGCGCGTTTCGGGATCGAAGAGGTTTTTATAGTTCTGCGAAGCCTTTTCCAGCATCGCAGCGTCGTTCGTTTTTCCCAGTTTTTTCGCCACCTGCGCGATGCACCAGTCGTCGTAGGCGTATTCGAGCGTTCGTGCGACATTCTCGTTGATACCCACATCGTAAGGGATGTATCCCAGTGTGTTGTAGTATTCGTGTCCGAGGCGCCCCGTGGAGCTCACCGTGGGGTGTACCTTCCGGCGTCCTGCGAGCATCGCCTCGTAGAGCGTCGCAATGTCTTCCTCGGGGGTGACACCTTTCAGGATGGCATCCGAAACGACCGATGCCGAGTTGTTTCCGACCATGCATCCGCGGTGTCCGGGCGAAGCCCATTCGGGCAGAAATCCGCTCTCGCGGTAAGCGTTGGCCAGCCCGGTTTGAATCTCGGCGTTGACCGACGGATAGACCAGATTGAGCAGCGGGAACAGACTGCGGAAGGTGTCCCAGAATCCCGTGTCGGTATACATGTATCCCGGCAGTACCTCACCGTTGTAGGGGCTGTAATGCAAGATATTGCCGTTCTTGTCGATCTCGTAGAACTTGCGCGGGAACAAGGTCGAACGGTAGAGGCACGAATAGAACGTGCGGTACTGATCTACGGTTCCTCCCGCAACCTCGATGCGTCCCAGCACCTCGTCCCAGCGTGCTTGGGCTTTCGATTTTACGGTTTCGAAATCGTCCTTTCCCAGCTCTTCGAGGTTCTGCACGGCCTGCATCTGCGAGATGAACGACGAGGCCACGCGCGCCGAGACCTGCTCGCCGCGCCGGGTTTCGAAGCCTACCCGCACGAGGGCGTGTTCGCCGACTAACTGCTCTCCCCCGACCGGCTTCGTGCCGTCATAGATCTGGAAATCCCGGATCTTCCGGTCGAAGCGCACGATAAACCAGTTCTTGAAGTTGTCGGGCACACCTCCGCTGTTGCGCGTGGTGTATCCCACGACAGTCCGTTTGTCGTGCATGACCCTGATGTACGATCCGTGGTCGAAGGCGTCGATCACCACCCCCGACTCGTCCGATTCGGGGAACGTGAAACGCATGATCGCAGCCCGCTCGGTCGGGGCGATCTCGGCCTTGATGTCGTGGTCGGCAAGGTAAACCGAATAGTAGTAGGGGCGTGCCTCCTCCGACTGGTGCGAAAACCAGCTTTGGCGCGATTCTTCATCCACCTTATCCTTCCCGCGCACGGGCATGATGGAAAACTGCCCGTAGTCGTTGATCCACGGTGAGGGCTGGTGGGTCTGCTTCAGGCCCCGGATGGTGTGGGAGCCGTAGGTATAGGCCCATCCGCTGCCTATCTCGCCCGTCTGGGGCGTCCAGAAGTTCATGCCCCACGGCAGGGCGACGGCCGGGTAGGTGTTGCCCGTCGAGAGCGTGAAGTCGGAGTGCGTGCCTACGAGCGTCGAGACGTATTCCGAAGGCCGCGCCGAAGGTTCGTCGCAGGAGGTTGCCGCGGTGCGCCCCGTGCGGCTTCCGCAGCTGCCGCACAGAACGGCGGCAAGTAACAGCAAAGAAACAGGTTTTATCATTGTTATTTGGTTTTTTCCGGTCAGTCAATGGAATTAAGTAAGTCGACCTTGTTTTCGTTTACGAGTTTTAATATGAGTTCCCCGAAGAGCGTGTTCTGCCAGGCGAACCACGGGCGGGTGAAATTCGCAGCATCGTGGCGCGAAAAACTTTCGTGCATGAATCCCGTTCCGGCGTCGGTGGTAATCAGCTGGCAGATGCAGTCGCGAATCTCTTCGTCATCGGTCGCCGTGAAAGCCCGCATCATGATGCTCATGGGCCAGATCATCTCCACCCCGATATGGGGGCCGCCGATGCCCTCGCCGGCGGGGCCTCTCCAAAAGTAGGGGTTCTCTTCGCTCCAGACGAACCGCCGGGTGTTCTCGTAGACAGGGTTCGTGCGCTCCACGTTGCCCAGGTAGGGCATTGCCAGCAGCGACGGCACGTTGGCATCGTCCATCAGGAATCGGCCTCCGAATCCGTCCACCTCGAAGGCGTAGATCTTCCCGAACTCCGGATGCTCGACCACCGCGTATTTCTGCAACGCCTCTTCCACCTCTCCGGCCAGCGCCGTGCACTCCGCGGCCAGCTCCCGCTCGCCGTTCACCGCCGTCAGTATCTCGGCGGCCTTCCTTAGCGACGTGACGGCCATAAAGTTCGACGGGATGAGGAACCCGAAGGTCGTAGCGTCGTCAGAGGGCCGGAACGCCGAGACGATCAGCCCCACGGGCTTCACCGGATTGCCGCGCCCCACATGGCAGCGGGTATCCAACTGGCGGTCGGTCGTGCGCAGGAAGATATAGTCGCCCGGCCCCTCCTTCATCTGCTGCTCGCGCAGCGTCTTCAGGATATTGCGCATCGCAGAGATCCACTCCCCGTCGAAGACCGACGTGTCGCCCGTGGTTTTCCAGTAATGGTGCGCAAGGCGCAGAGGATAGCAGTGCGAGTCGATCTCCCATTTGCGCTCGAAAACCCAGGGACTTTGATCGTTGCCCGGATAGCCGACATCCTCGCCGTCACCCGTAGGGCCGACGTTGAAGGCATTAGCGTAAGGGTCGATATTGATGAGTTTGAATTGACGCCGGATCACCCCCGCGATCATCTTCTGCAACGCCGGGTCCTCCTTGCACAGCTGCACGTAGGGCCACACCTGCGCCCCCGAGTCGCGGAGCCACATGGCCGGAATGTCGCCCGTGTAGACGTAGGTATCGGGATTGCCGTTCTCGTCCTCGCCGTAATGAACCGTGGTGTCGAGCGTGTTGGGAAAGCAGTTGGCGAACATCCACCGCAGGCGTTCGTTGGTCAGAAGACCGCACACGCGGGCGATCTCCCCCTCTACCGCTTCCGACTTAAAAAGCCGCTGCTCCGGGGCGGGACGCTGATCGGCGTACGCCTCCGGTTCGTCGGGGCAATACCACACTTTTGGCTCGGCCCCCATCTCGAAGCGCAGTTCCCCGCCCTTCATCAGGTCGGCATGACCGATCCAAGGCTTTGTGTAGGGTTGACCATTGAGCCACACCCGCTGGATATACTTGTTCTCCGCGGAGTTGTTCTCGGCCGTGATCGAGAACGCGCCGCCCGGGACGCGGATTTCAGCCTTATCAAATAAGGGCGAGCCGAACCAGTATCTTCCGCCCGCGGGTTCGGCTTCGTACATGCCCAGCGACGAGAGGATGTACCAGGCCGACATCTGACCCACGTCCTCGTTGCCCGAAAGGCCGTCCGGAGCGGCGTGGTAGAGCGTCGTGAGCACCTCGCGAACCTTGTCGGCCGTTTTCCACGGCTGACCCAGCATCGTATAAAGGTACAAAATATGGTGGCTCGGTTCGTTGCCGTGGGCGTACTGGCCGATCAGGCCCGAGATGTCGGGCGAGGTCTCGCCGCCCTCGACCACGGAGCTTACCGTGAACAGCGAGTCCAGTTTCTCCAGCAGAGCCTCCCTGCTTCCGAAGCATCCGACAAGACCTGCGACATCATGCGGAGCCAGCCAGGTGTACTGCCAGGCGTTGCCCTCGCAGTAGTCGTCGGCGCGGTGCGTCGAGGCGAACGCATTGAACGGCGTCCTCCAGCCTTTTTTCGAATCCCGGCCCCGCATGAAGCGCGTCACAGGGTCGAAATAGTTGCGGTAGCTATGGCTGCGCTCCTCGAAATACTTCGCATCCTCCGCCTTGCCCAGCGTTTCGGCGGCACGCGCCGCCGCGCCGTCGGCCAAAGCGTACTCCATGTCATAGGCTACGGCCTCGTTGAATATCTCGCACGGGATGTAGCCGTACTCCATGCGCAGGCCGTTGCCCCGGTCGGGATTCATGGCCGTCATTTTGATCGCTTCGAAAGCCTTTTCCCGGTCGAAGCCACCGATGCCCTTTACGATGGCGTCCGCCACTACGGGAATGCCCGGATTTCCCACCATGCAGTCGGTCTCGTTGCCCCAGAGATGCCAGACCGGAAGGCGGCCCTGCTCGTCGGCGATGTGCAGCATCGTCTGGATGATGTCGGGCATCCGCTCCGGGTGCAGGACGGTCATCAGCGGCATCGCCGCCCGGTAAGTGTCCCACAGCGAAAAGGTCGTATAGGTATCGTGCCCCGGATTCTCATGCACCTTGCCGTCGGCTCCCCGGTAATCGCCGTTCACATCGCAGAAGAGCGACGGAGCCACCATCGTATGATACAGCGCCGTATAGAAGATGCGCTTCGACGTTTCATCCTCCGTCTCGATCTTCACCTTCGACAGTTCATCGTTCCACGCCTTGTCGGCAGCGGCCGCCGTAGCGTCGAAATCCCATCCGGAGAGTTCCGCCGCAAGGTTTGCCTTCGCGCCTTCGATACTTACGGGCGAAAGGGCCACTTTCACGAGCACCTGTTCGCCCTCCGCCGTGTCGAAGTCCACACGTGCATAACGGGCCGCGATCCGGGGCATTTTGGAATCGTCTATCTCGCCCGGCTGCAGGTAGGAAATCCCCTTCGCGGGTTTTGAAAACTCGGCCACGAAGTAGACCTCCTGATTTTTGGCCCACCCCGTCGAGCAGCGCCATCCGGCGATGCGCGTGCTGTCGTCCGAGAAGCGGAAGCCCGTATCGGTGGCCTTGTCCCAGCAGCCGCCGTTCTCCAGATCGAAGACCACGGCTGCGGCGTCCGACGCCGGGAACGTGTAGCGGTGGAGTCCCACGCGCGCCGTGGCGGTCATCTCGGCCGTAATGCCGTAGCGCACAAGCGGAACCGAGTAATAACCGGGTTTCGTGATCTCCCGCGTACGGTCGGCGTAAGACCACAGGCCCGAGGCCGGGTCATTCTCCTCGCCGCGGGCATAGGTCACTTCACCCACGACGGGCATGACGGTAATGTCGAACAGGTCGCCGATGCCTGTGCCCGAAAGGTGCGTGTGCGAAAAGCCGATAACGGTCGAATCGCTCGCGTGGTAGCCCGAGCACCAGTCCCACGTCTGCGGAATGCTCGTCGGGCCGACCTGCACCATGCCGAAGGGAACGTTGGCACCCACGAAGACGTGCCCGTGGCCGCCCGTGCCGATCTTCGGATCGACATGGCGCGTGTAATTCTCCTCCGCGGCAGGCTGCGTGCACGCGCCCAGCAGGGCCGCAGCGAATAATAATCCGGAAAGTTTCATCTATTTTGCAGTTTTAAGTTCGAAAGTAAGTTTGCCGCCCTTGAGCAATTCATCGTGCAAGATACGATAATTTTTCAACGGTTTATTGCCAAGCGTCATCCGGTCGATATACCCTTCGCCGCTTTTTTCGATCACCAGCGTTCCCCGCTCCGTGTCGATCTCCACACGGTCGAACGTCGGGGCCGTCAGCGTGTAGTACGGCTCGCCCGGGCAGTCGGGGTACAGTCCCAGCATCGTGAAGACAGCCCAAGCCGACATCGTCCCCGTGTCGTCGTTGCCCGGAATGCCGTCGGGGGCGGTGGTAAAGTATCGCTCCAACAGCCGCCGGGTTTCCCGCTGCGTGCGCCACTCCTCGCCCCGGAAGCGGCTGAACAAATAGGCATAGGCGATGTCGGGTTCGTTCGCCGGGTCGTAAAGTCCCTCGTCGAAGACCATTTGCAGTTTGTCGACGAATTTGCGCCGTCCGTCCATCAGCTTCGCAAGCCCCTCCACGTCGTGCGGAACATAGAACGTATAGTTCCACGCCGAACCTTCGTGAAAGCCCGGTGCGGCGGAGAAATTCTCCCCGGCTTCGGGATTAAAAGGCGTCAGGAACTTACCGTCTTTCGTGATAGGCCGCAGCGTTCCGTACTCTTGATCGTAATAGTTTTTGTACCCCCGCGAACGTTCTCGGAACAATGCCGCGTCGTCCCGATGTCCGAGCGAGTCGGCCAACAGCGACAGGGCCGCATCGGCCATGTAGTACTCCAGCGCGTGCGAGACGGAGGTGTCGCCCGCAAGGTCCTTAGCATAGAATCCCAGCGGGATATAGCCTTTCTCGATATAGGGGTCGATGTCGGGCCGCATGCGGTTCTGCGCTCCGGGCGTCGTGGCCGACTTGCGCATCGCCTCGTAAGCGGCGTCCATGTCGAAATCGCGCAGGCCCTTCATCCACGTATCGACGATCACCGGGATGGCCGGATCGCCCTCCATGGTGAAGGTTTCGCGGCCGTAAAGCTCCCATTTCGGCAGCCAGCCCCACTCCTTGTACATGCCGATCATCGAACGCACCATTTCCAACTGGCGTTCGGGATAGACCAGCGTCATCAGCTGGTGCAGGTTGCGGTAGGTGTCCCACAGCGAGAAGACCGTATAACGTTCGCCATCCGTCATGCCCGTCTCGCCCGAACGCTCCATCAGCGGGTATTCGCCGTTCACGTCGCTCACGAGGTTCGGGTGCAGCAGCGCATGGTACAACGCCGTATAGAACACCCTCTGCTGCTCCCCGGTGCCGCCCTCGACCCGGATTCTGCCCAGCGCCTCGTTCCAGCTCCTGCGGGCCTGTTCCCGGATGGAGTCGAACGTCGCGTCCGCGGCCTGCTCGGCATCGAGGTTCTTACGGGCATTCTCCGTCGAGACGTACGAGATGCCCATGCGCACCTCCACCTGCTCGCCCGCCGCAAGGCCGTCGAAGGAGAACCAGTAGCCCACGTCGTCGCCCGAAAGCTCGCGCCCGTACTCCGTATAGAGTTTATACCTCCCGTTGTCCGGCGTCCACTCGGCCTCCACTCCCGTCATCTTCCGTTGCTTCTTCCAATAGCCGCCGGCACTCGGCGTCTTCGAAACGCGAAGCACGAAGTACACCGGGAATACCTTCTGCGCATTGTAGCAGAACGTCCCCAGCAACTTCGTGCCCTCGATCTCCGTGGGGCTCACCCGGCGAACCATCGCGCCGCTCTCGTTCGTAAGCCCCTCGCCCAGATTTAACAGAATATGCCCTGTGCCTTCCGGAAAGGTGTACCTCTCGGCCGAGCTACGCGCCGTGGCCGTGGCTTCGGCAAGGACGCCGTACTTGTCCAGAAAGACCGAGTAATAGCCCGGGGAGGCCTTTTCGGCCGTGTACGACGTGCCGTACTCCCGGTAATCCACCGTCAGAGGGCCCGTCGTGGCCATCGTCAGCAGCGACCCCAGCTCGGGGCACCCCACGCCGCTCAAGGCGCCGTGCGCGAAGCCCGTGAAGAATTTGTTGTGGTACTCGTAGGGCGTGGACCACCAGCGGGCGTCCTTGTCGTAGACGTTCTCCTCCGACCCCATGACGTTGAACGGAACCACCGACATCATCCCGTGCGGCGTGACCGCCCCGGGGTTCGCGGTCCCGAAGTTCGTAGTCCCGATGAACGGGTCGACACACGCCGCAGGCTCTTGTGCCCGTGCTCCCAGACACAGCGTCAGAACCGCAAGCAGCGCAAGGCTTCTCATAGGATGTTGTTTTTCTTCGTGAAGTCGATAATTTCAGGGATATAGCCGAAGGCAAGGCCCGTGACGGTGTCGGCGCATCCGTAATAGACGGCGATCCGGCCCGTTTCGGGGTCATGGAGCGACGCGCAGGGGAACGTGACGTTCGGAACGTCGCCCGTCAGCTCGTAAATCTCGCGCGGCGAAATCAGGTACGGGCCGCTGCGGGCGATCGTCTTCCACGGCTGGTCGAGGTCGAGCAGCGCCGAACCGAACGCATAGACATAACCGTTGCACGAGCGCAGTACGCCGTGGTAGAACAGCAGCCAGCCCTCGCTCGTCTCGATGGGCACGGGCCCCGCGCCGATCTTCATGCACTGCCATGCCGACACCTCGAAGGCCGCGGGCGACATCACATGACGGTGGCGGCCCCAGAACTCCATGTCCGGAGACTCCGAATAGAAGATGTCCCCGAAAGCCGTATGCCCGTTGTCGCTCGGACGCGACAGCATGGCGAAACGGCCGTTGATCTTGCGGGGGAACAGCACGCCGTTGCGGTTGAAGGGGATAAAGGCGTTCTCCAGCTGGTGGAACGTCTCGAAGTCGTCGGTCCACGCGATGCCGATCGTCGGGCCGTGGTAGCCGTTGCACCACGTCACATAATACTTATCCTCGATCTTGGCTACGCGGGGATCGTAACCGTAAACCCACTCGGCGATTTCGGGATCGGCGCCCACGAGTTTGAAATCCTCCTCGCAGATATCCCACTTGATGCCGTCCACCGAGAAAGCGGCGTGGATGCGCATGCGGCGGTTGGTGTCGTCGCAGCGGAAAACGCCCGCATAGTTATACTTGCCTTTCTTGAAGGGAATGACCGCCGAGTTGAAAATGCTGTTCGACGTCGAAAGCGCGTCGCGCGGGATGATCGGATTGGCCGAATAGCGCCACATCACTTCCTTGGAGCCGGCGGGACGATCCTCCCACGGCATATCCGGCATGGCCGGGCCTACGATTTTCAGGTTGTTGTCCATAGTTTTACGTTATCTGTTTATTCGTTGATCAATTCTTTGTCGATCTCCTCGGCCGTCACCTCTTCGGTATCGGGATGGGTGAAGGGAATGCGCGCGGCGAGCAGGAAGGCGGGAACCGTCGCCAGCAGCGCCCACATGAAGAAGTAGTGATAGCCGCCCAAACTGTCACAAAGCCAGCCGCTGATCATACCCGGAAGCATCACGCCGAGGTTGGCAAGCGACGACCCGAAGGCGTAGTGCGCCATCTGGTGCGGGCCGGGCGCCACCTGCTGCATGATGAAGAGCGTGAGTCCCACGAAGCCGAAGCCGTAACTGAAATATTCGAACACGATGGCCGCGCAGATCAGCACGGGGCTCGAAGGCTGGAACCACGCCAGCAGCGCATAGACCACGAACGGAACGTTGAAGATGCAGACCAGCGGGAACAAGGCGCGCCGCAGTTTGAGCCACGAAATGAAATAGCCGCCCAGAATGGACCCCACGACGAAGGCGATCACGCCGAACGTACCGTAATAGAGTCCGATCTGCTGTTCGGTAAGGCCCATGCCCTGCTGATCGAGCGGAGCGTTGAGGAACAGCGGCACGATCTTGATGACCAGACCTTCGGCGAAGCGGTAGAAGAGGATGAAGGCGAAATAGATCCAGATGTATTTCTTCTTGAAGAACTCCAGAAAGATGCGTTTCGTTTCGCGCATGGCGCCGCCGAAACTGTCAGCATGGGCCGTCGCGGCGCCACCCGAAGGCAGCATGCGGATGTGGTACAGTCCCAGCAGGAAGAGAATGCCGCCGCAAAGGCCCATCACGGTCATCCACGCCTGCACGATTCCGACATGGTCCTTGAGCGCGCCGGCCAGATAGACCAGTCCGCCCATGGCGAAGACCTTAGCGATGTTGTAAAAGGCGCCCTGCCAGCCGATGAACTTGGCCTGCAGGTCTTTGGAAAGTTCGGTGATATAGACGCCGTCGGTGGCGATGTCGTGCGTCGCGCCGCTGAAGGCCACGACGGCCATCAGGGCGATGGCATAGGGGAAAAAGTTGGGAAGCGGAAGCGACAGGGCGACCAGCGCAAGTCCCAGACCCGAAACCAGCTGCGTGGCGACGACCCAGAATTTCTTGGTCCTGAACATCTCCATCAAGGGACTCCAGAAGGGTTTGAGCGACCACGGCAGGATAATCAGCGAAGTCCAGAGCGTAATGCGGGCATCGTCGATACCCAGCCCTCGGAACATCAGCGTCGCTACCATGTTTACGATAATAAACGGGAGCCCCATGGCAAAATAGACCGTGGGGACCCATGCCAGCGGCGATACTTTTCGGGAATTTGCAGACATCGGTTCTTTTCAGGTTAAGGTTAGAATTGATGCAAAGATAGTAAAACTTTTTGCAACCGCAGACGGGAATGCATCCCGTTCTGCGCCTTTGTTTCTATAAATAATACAATTTCACAAGACAGGTTACTAATCGAAATAACAAATTTTACATTCGAAACCGGAAAATCGGCCGAACAGGGCGCATGCACTCCGTCCGACCCGCCGGAAAGCACCGCCCGGACCGGAACACGCCCTAAGGCCCGGAAGAGCGGCGGACTCAGGAAAAACGGAAGACAGACTCAGGCAGGCGGAAGAAAAAAAGCTCCCTTATGGGAGCTTTATATGAAAGGCCATACCGGAGATCACTTCGCCTTGGCCTCGCAGTAGGCGCAGCGGCACGAGCCGTCGGGCAGGCGGTGGAAAAGCCGGTCGACATCTTCGGTCGCCGAGATACAGCGCCGGTTGGAGCACTCCATCTCATTGACGACGTAGTCTTCGCTGAAAACGGGAGTCTTCTCGAAGGGCTTGTTTTCGTCGGCCCAGCGCAGCAGCGTAAGGATCAGCGCCATGCGTACGAACTTGCCGTTCTCGACCTGTCGGAAATAGGCTGCGCGGGGATCGTTGTCCACGGCGCGCGTGATTTCGTTCACGCGCGGCAGCGGGTGCAGGATAATCATATCCTCCTTGGCGGTTTCGAGCTTTCCGGGATCGAGCACGAAGCTGTTCTTCACGCGGTCGAACTCCTCCTCGTCGAGGAAACGCTCCTTCTGCACACGCGTCATGTAGAGTATGTCCAGTTCGGGCATCACCTCCTCCATGGTCTCGACTTCGCGGAATTCGAGTTTCGAATTCTCGCTCATCTCGGCCAGCATGTAGTCCGGAAGACGCAGCTCCTGCGGGGCGATCAGGATCACCTTGATCCCCGAATAGCGCGACAACGCCTTGATGAGCGAATGGACCGTGCGGCCGAATTTCAGGTCGCCGCAGAAGCCGATCGTCATGTTGTCGAAACGCCCCTTCTCGCGCTTGATCGTCAGAAGGTCCGTAAGGGTCTGCGTCGGGTGGCTGTGGCTGCCGTCGCCCGCATTGATGACCGGAATTCCGGCGTACTGCGAAGCTACGAGCGGCGCGCCCTCCTTGAAGTGGCGCATGGCGATAATGTCCGCGAAACAGCGGATCACGCGTACGGTGTCCGCCACGGTTTCGCCTTTCGACACGGACGACGAATTGGCGTCCGAAAAGCCGATGACGCTGCCCCCCAGCTCCATCATGGCGGAGGTGAAACTCAGGCGGGTGCGGGTCGAAGGCTCGTAAAAGAGCGTCGCCAGCTTGCGCCCCTTGCACGCTTCGCTGTATTTGGCGCGGTTGGCGATGATATCTTCGGCCAGCGCCACGATTTGTTCGGTTTCGGCCACCGTCAGGTCGGTCGGGTCAATCAGGTGTCTCATAGGTTGTTTCATTTATCAAAATCGGGGTTTGCAGCCGGCCGGCGGCATGCTGCGGATTGCACGCGGTGCCGACCGGAGTGCGGAGGGAGTGCAAGCCGCATTTCCATGCCCCCAAGCGAGGTGCGGAAAAGCGTCGTGCGATCCCGGCAAACTATTTTTCCATCCAGCTTTCGTCCGACGGATTGTCGCGGAATTTCAGCAGACGGGCCTTGTCTTCGGGCTTGATGTATCCCTCCTCGGCGGCCACTTCCACCAGCGCGTCGAGATTCGAGAGACTGTAATTGACGACGTTCGCCTCTTTCATGCGGTCCAGTCCCTTCTTCATGCCGTAGGTGAAGATCGACGCCACGCCCAGCACCTCGGCGCCGGCTTCGCGCAGGGCGGTCACCACCTCGATGCACGAACCGCCGGTCGAGATCAGGTCCTCGATCACGACCACCTTCTGCCCCTTTTCGAGCTTGCCCTCGATCTGGTTGCCGCGGCCGTGATCCTTCGAACCGCTGCGCACATAGCCCATCGGCAGGTCGAGGATCGTCGCGGTGATGGCGGCGTGGGCGATGCCCGCGGTCGAAGTCCCCATCAGCACTTCGGCTTCGGGAAAGCGGGTGCGGACGATCTGCGCCAGCCCCTCTTCGACGTGTCCGCGCACGACAGGCGCCGTCAGCGTCAGGCGGTTGTCGCAGTAAATCGGGCTTTTGATGCCGCTGGCCCATGTAAACGGCTGTTCGGGGCGCAGGAACACCGCGCCGATCGAAAGCAGGTCTTTAGCAATTGATTTCTCCATGATATTCTGTAGTTGTTTATTCCAGCGCCGAACGCAAAATCTTCTCCACCTCCTCGGCATAGATGCCGCCCTCGTGGACCTTCACGCCGTCGACGTAAAACGTCGGCACATAGTAGTAATCGAACGTGTCGGCCAAATCGGACTGCTCCGACTCCTCGATCATTTCGATCGCCACCGGCTGCAGTTCGGGGTGTGCGGCCTTGGCCTGCTCGATGTAACGCAGCGCCTTGCGGCAGAAGGGACAGTTTTTCAGGTAGAAAAGTTTTACCGGTTTCATAATCGACTGTTTTTAATCGTGTTTAATCGCAAAATTCGCTTACGCACCTGCGGTACGCGGCCACGGGGTCCGCAGCGGCGGTGATCGGACGGCCCACGACGATGAAGTCGGAGCCGATCTCCCGCGCACGGGCGGGCGTGGTGACGCGCACTTGGTCCGCAACGTCTCCGTCTGCAAAACGCACGCCGGGCGTGACGGTCAGGAACTCTTTTCCGCAGGCTTCGTGCACCATGCCCGCTTCGAGCGGCGAGCAAACCACGCCGTCCAGCCCCGCGGCACGGGTGTTCTGCGCGTATTTGACGATCGTGTCGTTGATCGAAGCGTTGATAAGCAGCTCCTGCCGCATGCGCTCCTCGCTGGTCGAGGTGAGCTGCGTCACGGCGATCAGCAGGGGCCGCGTGCCGTCTTCGCGGGTAAGCCCTTCGAGGGCGTATTTCATCATCTCGACCGTTCCGGCCGCATGGACGTTGCACATATCCACGTCCAGACGCGACAGCACGGCCATCGCCTTCTTCACGGTGTTGGGAATGTCGTGCAGTTTCAGGTCGAGGAAAATCCGGTGGCCCCGGCGCTTGATTTCGCGCACGATGGCAGGGCCTTCGGCATAGAAAAGCTCCATGCCGATCTTGAGGAACGGTTTGCGCTCCTCGTCCCGGAACAGGTCGAGGAACTTGAAAGTGTCTTCCGCCGACTTGAAGTCGCAGGCGATAATTACGTCGTGTTGCATCATATCCGATTTTAACTTTATTCTACGATTCCTATAATGTCGCTCAGCCGCTCGATCCCCAGCCGCTCCATCTCGGCGGGCAGGGCTTCGACGATCTCCTTCGAGGCATAGGGATTCACCAGATTCGCGGCACCGACCTGCACGGCCGTGGCTCCGGCCATCATCATTTCGATCACGTCGCGGGCCGTCGTCACGCCGCCGCATCCCATGACGGGTACGGAGCAGGCTTTGGCGACCTGATAAACCATCCGCACGGCCACGGGGAAGACCGCAGCGCCCGAAAAACCGCCCATCGTATTGGCGATCACCGCCTTGCGGCACCTCACGTCGATCCGCATTCCCAGCAGGGTGTTGATCAGGCAGATGCCGTCGGCACCGGCCTCTTCGCAGGCGCGGGCGATCGAGACGATGTCCGTCACGTTGGGCGACAGTTTGATATAGACCGGTTTGGTGGTCACGGCCTTCACCGCGCGCGTCACCTCGGCCGCACATTCGGGCGAAGTGCCGAACGACATGCCGCCGTGCCGCACGTTGGGGCACGAGACATTGACCTCGATGATGCCGACCTGCTCCTCGCGGTCGATCCGCTCGCAGCAATAGGCGTACTCCTCGATCGAGAAGCCGCTGATATTGGCGATCACGGGTTTATGAAAGAAGCTCTTCAGGCGCGGCAGCTCCTCGGCGATCACGGCGTCGATGCCGGGATTCTGCAGTCCCACAGCGTTGATCATCCCCGCCGTACATTCGGCGATGCGGGGCGTGGGATTGCCGAAGCGCGGTTCGCGCGTGGTGCCCTTGAACGAGAACGAACCGAGGATGTTGATATCGTAAAAATCCCGGAATTCGTTGCCGTATCCGAACGTACCGCTGGCCGGAACGACCGGGTTGTCCAGCTTCAAACCGCTCAGGGTGACGGACATATCCGGGGCAGGTTTTCCTGCCGGCCGGTTCTGTGCGATGAACTGCTCTCTTACCATATGATCTCCCCTTTCGTTAATACGGGCCCCTCCTTGCAGATGCGTTTGTTGCCGTATTTCGTTTTGCACGAACAGCCCATGCAGGCGCCGAAACCGCATCCCATACGCTCCTCGAACGACAGCTGGCCGTCCTGCGCGACCGAGTCGCACAACGCGCGCAGCATCGGCAGCGGACCGCAGGCATAGAAGTAGTCGAAGTCGATGCCGTCGCCGGCGATGGCCGTCGTGACGAAGCCTTTCGTCCCGGCCGAACCGTCGGCCGTGGCGACATGCACGTCGCACCCCAGCGCCCGGAATTCGTCGGCGTAGAAGACCTCGTCCGCCGTGTTGAATCCCAGTACGACGCTCACCGGTTTGCCCTCCGCCAGCAGCGCTTTGGCCAGCTTGTAGAGCGGAGGCACGCCTACGCCGCCGCCCACCAGCAGGGGCCGCCGCGCATCGTTGGAGGTGTCGAAGCCGTTGCCGAGTCCCGTCAGCAGGTCCAGCTCCGCGCCCGCCGCCATGCGGCTCATCTGCTCCGTACCTCCGCCCACGACCTTATAGATGAGCGTGAGGGTCCGTGCATCGCAGTCGCACACCGAAATCGGACGGCGCAGGTAGCGGCCTTCGAGCGCGATATTGACGAACTGTCCCGGACGGACGATCCACTCGGTATCGCCCTCCAGCACCATGCGCCACACCGAGGCCGTCAGCGGCTCGTTCGCAAGAATCTTATAGATGCCTTTCTTATACATGTATTCCCTTTCGATTTTTGATCCGGAGAACAGCCCCCGCGCTTCGTTCGTTTCGCTCCGGACGGGACCGTATCCCGTTCGGAGCGAAAGAGGTGCGTACGGAAGGCGTCCTCACGCCGGAAATCACTTCGCGTCGATGGTCGAGACTCCGAAGGTGATCTCTTCGAGCACGTCCAGCAGCACCTGCACCGTTTCGAGCGCCGTGAAGATCGTCACGTTGTTCTCGACGGCCGTGCGGCGGATTTCGTATCCGTCGAGCCGGGTATTGTGCTGGTTGATGTCGATGGTATTGATCACGTAGCTCACGTGGCCCTGACGGAGCGCGTCGATGATCTCCGAACTGCCCTCGCTCAACTTGCGCCGCGTGCGGGTGCGGATGCCGTGTTCGCGCAGGAATTCGGCGGTCCCGGTCGTCGCCTCGACGTTGAAGCCGAGGTCGTAGAAACGCCGCACGAGGGGCAGCGCCTGCTCCTTGTCGTGGTCGGCGATGGTGACGAAGATCGTGCCGTAGTTGCAGACGTTCATGCCCGTCGCCTGCAACGCCTTGTAAAGCGCGCGGGTGAGCTTGTCGTCGTAGCCGATGGCCTCGCCCGTGGATTTCATCTCAGGCGAGAGGTAGGAATCCATGCCGCGGATCTTGGCGAACGAGAAGGCCGGCGCCTTGACGTACCAGCGTTTCTTCTCCTTGCCGTATACTTCGGTGACGCCCAGTTCCTTCAGCGTCTTGCCCAGAATCACCTGCGTGGCGATATGGGCCATCGGGACGCCCGTCGATTTGGAGAGGAACGGCACCGTGCGCGACGAGCGGGGATTGACCTCGATGACGTAGACTTCGTCGTTGCCGTCGAGGATGAACTGGATATTGTAGAGACCGATGATGCCGATCCGCAGACCGAGCTTCACCGTGTAGTCGATGATCTTGTCCTTGGCCTTCTGGCTGACGCTGAAGGTCGGATAGACGCTGATCGAGTCGCCCGAATGGATACCCGTGCGCTCGACATGCTCCATGATGCCGGGGATAAAGACGTCCTTGCCGTCGCAGATGGCGTCCACCTCAAGCTCCTTGCCCATGATGTAGCGGTCTACCAGCACCGGCGAGTCGTCGTTGACCTCGACGGCCGTCTGCAGGTAGTGGCGCAGGCGCTCCTCGTTCGAAA
>OWII01000195.1_pt1 | contig 44652 bp, 44 predicted proteins | sample 1732591 | NCBI WGS metagenome assembly OWII01 (sample SAMN05065732, study PRJEB22554) | human gut metagenome | biome: ENVO:2100002; feature: ENVO:00000062; material: ENVO:00002003 | host: Homo sapiens | place: USA | reverse complement strand
GAGATTACTACGCGTCTCGTGGGCTCGGAGATGTGTATAAGAGACAGGAATAAGGATTTCGTATTGGAAGCGGATCGTATAGAGTTTAAGCGCGGTAGTTTTGTTTATGTTACTCCGAACACGAACTTCGTTTCGGTGAAGGGTGAGAAGGCTACCATTCAGTTAGCGTTTAATACTCCGGCGGCCGGTCCTAACGGAATAGGAGGTATAACGGTTGATGGAACAACTTCCGGTGTACAGATGAAGACTGACAAAAAAGGAAACGTTATGTACGAGATGAATGTGCAGGGTGTAGCGGTATCCGCTAGGGTTACGTTCCGTATGGCGAAAGGTACGAATAAATGTACTGCCACGGTATCGCCTAACTTTAATAGCAACCGTATATCCTTTACGGGAAATCTCTATCCTTCGAGCGAGTCGAATGTGTTCAAGGGACGTTCTATTTAATGTAGATAAATGTTCATTATAAATAAGAGCGGGCTTTCATCAAGAAGGCTCGCTTTTATTTTCGGTAAACTTTCCGTAAGTTCGCGAAATAAAAATTTAACATCTTATAATCATGCAACTATCCATAGATCAAAAAGACATCGATAAATTCTTGATGATAGGCGATAAAGTATTGATCAAGCCTAAGAATCCACAGAGCCAGACGAAGACCGGATTATATCTGCCTCCCTCGGTTCAACAAGGGGAGAAGATACAAGCAGGCTATATCATAAAGACGGGGCCCGGATATCCGTTGCCTTCTCAATCTGAGGAGCATGAGGTCTGGGAGAAAAAGAAAGGGGAGGAGGTGCAATACTTGCCGCTTCAAGCCCGTGAAGGTGATTTGGCTGTCTATTTGCAAAATGCCGCTTACGAGATCAATTTTAATGACGAGAAGTTCTTGATTGTTCCTCATTCCGCTATTTTGATGTTAGTGCGTGATGAAGGTTTGTTTGAATAAAGCATTTTGTTAAGGAAAATAGGGCTATATTCACTTTTTTATCTTATTTTTGCCAGCAAAACAAGACAAACTATCAATAGTAGCGATTATAATGAATAAGATTGTAAGTAAAGAACATTTCTCAGCCAACGTGGTGAAGCTGGAAGTCGAGGCTCCTTTGATCGCCCGCTCCCGCAAGGCCGGTCACTTCGTGATCGTTAAGGTTGGCGAAAAAGGCGAACGTATACCTCTTACCATTGCCGGGGCGGATACCGAGAAAGGTACCATCACCTTGGTGATCCAAGCGGTAGGCGGCTCATCCCGTAAGATCTGTGAATTGAACGAGGGTGACTATATCACGGATGTGGTGGGTCCGTTAGGGCAGGCTACCCATATCGAGAAGGTTGGAACGGTTGTTTGTGCCGGTGGTGGCGTAGGTGTCGCTCCGTTGTTGCCGATCGTGGAGGCTTTCCATAAGGCAGGAAATCGTGTGATCGTCGTATTGGCGGCCCGTACCAAGGACTTGGTAATCCTTGAGGAGCAGATGCGCCAAAACTCGGATGAGGTAATTATCATGACGGATGATGGCTCTCTGGGTACGAAAGGCTTGGTGACGAATGGCGTGGAGAGCGTGATCAACCGGGAGAAGGTGGATTTATGCGTTACGATCGGTCCGGCCATTATGATGAAATTCGTTTCCGCTCTTACAAAGAAATACGAGATTCCTACCGTAGCTTCCTTGAATACGATCATGGTGGACGGAACGGGTATGTGCGGAGCTTGCCGGATCACGGTAGGCGGGAAGACCAAGTTCGTTTGTGTGGACGGACCGGAGTTCGATGCTCATCAAGTGGATTTTGATGAGATGATCATGCGCCTCGGCGCTTATAAGGATATAGAGAAGAAATAACGAAACCACGTAATTGAATCATGACAACAGAAGAATTAATCGCTGCTCGTCGTGCCGAACCTTGGCGGGAGGCGCTTCGCAAAAGCAAGAAAAATAAAGAACGTGCGGATATCCCCCGTGTGAAGATGAACGAGTTGGACCCGGAATACCGGAGTCGTACCCGTTTGGAGGAAGTTAACTTAGGTTTGACAAAAGAACAGGCTATGCAAGAGGCCGAGCGCTGTCTGGATTGTCCGAATCCTACTTGTATGCAGGGATGTCCGGTAAATATCAATATACCTACTTTTATCAAGAATATCGAGCGTGGGGAATTCTTGGAGGCCGCTAAGACCTTGAAAGAGACAAGTGCCCTGCCCGCTGTTTGCGGTCGTGTCTGTCCGCAGGAGAAACAATGTGAGAGCAAGTGTATCCATTTGAAAATGGGTAAGGAAGCGGTTGCCATTGGCTACTTGGAACGTTTCGCCGCTGATTACGAACGTGAGAGCGGTAATATCTCGGTTCCGGAGATTGCGGAGAAGAACGGTATCAAGATTGCCGTGGTAGGTTCCGGTCCTGCCGGATTGTCTTTTGCCGGAGATATGGCGAAGCGTGGATATGATGTGACTGTGTTCGAGGCATTGCATGAGATCGGTGGTGTATTGAAATATGGTATCCCGGAGTTCCGCCTACCGAATAAGATCGTGGACGTGGAGATTGATGGCCTTCGTAAGATGGGCGTACAGTTTGAGAAAGATTGTATCGTGGGTAAGACGATCAGTTATGATGATTTGCATGCGGATGGCTTTAAGGGCGTGTTCGTGGCAAGTGGCGCCGGTCTGCCTAACTTTATGAACATTCCGGGTGAGAACTTTGTGGGCGTGATGTCGTCCAACGAGTATTTGACCCGTGTAAACTTGATGGATGCGGCGAATCCGGAAAGTGATACGCCGGTGCTACAAGGGAAGAAGGTGGCCGTGATCGGAGGTGGCAATACAGCTATGGACTCTGTCCGTACTGCCCGCCGTCTGGGTGCTGAGCGTGCTATGATCGTCTACCGTCGTAGCGAGGAGGAGATGCCTGCCCGTCTGGAAGAGGTGAAACATGCGAAGGAAGAAGGTGTGGAGTTCTTGACGCTTCATAATCCGATCGAATATATAGGTGATGAAAGAGGCCGTGTGAAACAGATGCGTTTGCAGAAGATGGAATTGGGCGAGCCGGATGCCTCTGGTCGCCGTCGTCCGGTACCTATCGAGGGAGCTATCGAAACAATCGATGTGGATGAGGTGATCGTTAGCGTCGGTGTATCTCCGAATCCATTAATACCCCGTGCCTTTGGAGGCTTGGAGGTGAGCAAGAAGGGTACGATCGTAGTGGAGGAAGACAGTATGCGCTCCGCTTTAGGCGATGTGTATGCCGGTGGTGACATCGTTCGTGGTGGAGCTACCGTGATTCTGGCGATGGGAGACGGTCGTAAGGCTGCCGCCGCTATGGATGCGGACTTAAGAGGATAAGTATAATATCTATTAGTTCTATAAGGAAAGACGGGTTGTTTGGACGATCCGTCTTTTTTCTTTTATCGTGATACGGAGATTTATGTTTATTATCTATAAGACTAATTCTTGAAATAATCTCTCAAATGTCTGTTCTAGATCGTTGGAAAAACCGGGATGTGGACGTGAGGTTTGGATAGAGGCACTTCTTATGGCGGTAAGCCAACGAAAGCGCTCCGGAATATCTAGGCTGGCTATAGGACCTCCATCCTTCGTGCCGGAACATATCTTATCGAAAACGTGGAGATTCGTACACAAAGATTCTTTATCTATATCTGATGTGAACAGACGAAGTTTCTCCTCGTTTACATGATAGCGAGCCTTGATGAATTTAGGCCGTTTACAGAACATGATAAGGCCTACATTGATAAACTCCTCCCGTTCGATTTTCGGCACGATACGGATTACGGCATATTCATATAAGTGTTTGTCTTGCATGTCGAGCTTCATTTATAAACGTGTCAGAATGGGCGATTCGGTCAATTAAAAACCGGATATATACATCACGTATCTCTTGAGGCGTACCGGGACTATCGTTCCAATGCAACCAATCGTCGGGTACTAGACCTACGATCTCACGAATTTTCTCTTCAGTTAAGATACGTTTGAAATCTTTGTTTACTTCCTCCAGCAGCGTCGCTTGTGGCAATAATACATGATCCTTGATATGGATGAAAGGGCCGATCGCATGTTTTTGCCAATTTACCCATGAGAAATGGAAAAATAAGGAAGCTCCATGATCGATGAGCCAAAGTTCCTTATTCCATATCAACATATTCGTATTCCGGACCGTGCGGTCTATATTTGTCAAAAGAGCATCGAGCCATACGACTTGTGAGGCGAGTTTGGGATCTACACGATTGACTACCGGATCGAAAGTCAAGGCTCCCGATAAAAAATGTAATCCCAGATTGAGCCCTTGACTTGCTTGTAGTAAGTCTTGTATCTCCTCGTCACCTTCCGACCGCCCGAAAGCCTCGTCAAGATTCAGGAAGACCAATTCCGGTACATGGAAACCCAAGCAACGAGCGATCTCACCTCCGATCAACTCGGCTATCAAGGCTTTTGTCCCATGTCCGGCTCCCCGGAACTTAACGACATATTTAAACTCATCGTCTGCCTCCGCTAAAGCAGGCAATGATCCGCCTTCCCGCAGAGGCATGATATATCGGGTAACATTCGCAGTACGTAATTCCATAACCCTCACTTTAATTGAAGATAAAGATACGATTATATTTTAGAAATAAAAAGCCCCGCTATTCTTTCGAACAGCGAGGCCTTTTGGAAGCGAGCGGAAGACGGGACTCGAACCCGCGACCCTAACCTTGGCAAGGTTATGCTCTACCAACTGAGCTACTTCCGCATTGTTTGTTTCTCTTTTGCGAGTGCAAAGGTAGTACAAATATTTATACTACCAAACATTTCCGGTGAAAAATTTAATTATGGATGTAAATTTTATTACCGTTTGTATCGACGACATATTGTTTGAGGGCTTGTTTCTCCTCAGCGCAAGGTCCTTCCACCGGATTGCCGATACCGTTTAAAAGTTCAAATTTACTACCGCATTTCGGACAAATGGCGTATACGGCAGATTCGTCCACATCTACGATGACATTAGCGGATGCCTCATGAGGACAAGCGGCATCGAACGCAAAGAATGCACCGGTTCCGTTACTGGACAATCCATGATAAACCAATACGCCTCCAAACCCTGTTTGCTCGCCAGCTTGGTCTACATCTTTAGAGGTGTAGATCTTATAAGCCTGTATTGCATTCAACGCTTTATCTTGATAAGTCAGATCTAGTTCCAGATAGACCGCACGATAGGGAATGCGAGTCTCTATCGTATCTGCGCAAGATAATAGCGTAAACAAGATCAAAAGTGGAAATATCCGTCTTATCTTATCCATGGACCAATTTCTTTTCAGCCTCGTTCATCCGTTCGAAAGAGAAAGAACCTATCACGCTACGCATCATGGTGGCGATTGGTTCGTTACATAGATTACCGATACTGCCTTCGTGTGTATGGTTAACGCTCTTCGAAGGAACGAATTTACCGGCCTCGATATCCAAACCTACTTGCTTATAAGCGTCACGGAAAGGCATTCCGGCCAAGACACGGCGGTTCACTTCTTCCACGCTAAACAATAGAGAATATTTATCATCGTCCAATATATGCTCGTTCACTTTCACCTCACGCATCATATGAGTTACCATGCGTAAGCAATCCTTCAGCTCGTCGAAAGCCGGTAGGAAGACTTCCTTGATGATCTGGAGATCCCGGAAGTAACCGGAAGGAAGATTATTGCTGATCAAGATGATTTGCTGAGGCAAGCCTTGAAGCTTATTGCATTTGGCACGTGTCAACTCAAATACATCCGGATTCTTCTTATGCGGCATGATACTGGAGCCGGTCGTGAACTGATCCGGCAGTTTGATGAAGCCAAAGTTCTGGCTATTGAACATACAAGCGTCGAACGCTAACTTGGAGAGCGTAGCGGCGATACCCGCCATAGCGAAAGCCACGGTGCGTTCCATCTTGCCACGTCCCATCTGGGCGTATACCACATTGTAGTCCAGCGAGTCGAAACCTAATAAATCCGTAGTCATCTGGCGGTTTAGCGGGAAGGATGAACCATATCCGGCGGCGGAACCCAGCGGGTTACGGTTGCAAATACGGTATGCGGCTTGCATAAGTTGCAAATCATCTACCAAGCTCTCCGCGTAAGCGCCGAACCAAAGTCCGAACGAAGAGGGCATAGCTACCTGTAGATGCGTATATCCGGGAAGCAGTACATCCTTGTACCGGTTACTCTGGGAGATCAAAACGTCGAACAAGCCGGAAACCAACTCAACCAATTCTTGTATTTGCGAACGGGTGAAAAGTTTCAGATCCAATAGAACCTGATCATTGCGGGAACGCCCGCTATGGATCTTCTTGCCCATATCGCCCAAACGGCGTGTAAGCATGAGTTCCACCTGCGAGTGCACATCCTCGATGCCTTCCTCGATGATGAATTCTCCACGATCCGCTACGGCGTATATATTCCGTAATTCTGCTAATAAGACGTTTAGTTCCTCTTTGGTCAATAAACCGATACTTTCCAGCATCGTGATATGCGCCATAGAGCCTAATACGTCATATTTAGCGAGGTAAAGATCCATCTCACGGTCCTTACCTACCGTGAAGATATCTACTTCATGATCTACCTGTACATTTTTTTCCCAAAGTTTCTGAGCCATAATGAAAAAGGAATTAATAAGGCAAGGAGGCGATAACGGTCGAGATTTTATCCACAGCCTCTTGCAAAGGTTTCGATACCATTGGTTTCAAGAACGGATTCAGATCGGCACGAACCGTGATTTTTAACCGTGTGTCGTCCTCGGCCACCTGTTTCAATTGTATCCACAAGAAAAGGGGAACAGGAGAGTTGGTCGTCGTGAACTTGATTAATTTATTCGGCTCTCTTTCTACGATCTGGAAGGTAATCTTACCAACGGGATCGACAGCGAAACTACAGGTATCGCTGTCGAACTCAAAATTTTTTATTTTATCTTGCGGGATGCGATCCTTGATACGTTCCAAGTTGGAAAGATCGGACAGCATCGTGAAGATACGTTCATCATTGTGTGGGATCTGTTTGACCTCACTCACAAATTCTTCAGTCATTGAGTGTTTTTTTGTTTATTACTTATTTTGGGTCCCAGCTAGCCGGATCTTTACGCCATTCCTGAAGAACCGCGATCTCAGACTCATCGATGTAATGCGTACGGACAGCTTCTTCCAAGACAGCGTCGTAGTTACTCAATGTAGTCAATGTTACTTTAGCGTCTTTGAAAGCGGCTTCCGCTACAGGGAATCCATAGGTAAAGATAGCTACCATACCCGCAACATCGCAACCAAAGTTACGCACGGCTTGTACGGCTTTCAAGCTACTACCTCCGGTAGATACCAAATCCTCGATGATCACTACTTTAGAACCCGGTTTCAATTCTCCCTCGATAAGGTTTTCCAATCCATGATCCTTTGGCGTAGAGCGGATGTATACGAATGGCAATCCTAATAAATCGGCTACTAAAGCACCTTGAGCGATCGCGCCTGTAGCAACACCGGCAATGGCATCTACGTTCTCGAATTTTTCACTAATCACACGAGCCAACTCCAATTTAATGAAGCTACGAACGACCGGATAAGAAAGAGTCTTTCGGTTGTCATTGTAGATCGGAGATTTCCAGCCGGATGCCCAAGTAAACGGATTGGCCGGTTGCAACTTTACGGCTTTAATCTTTAATAATTTTTCTGCTACTAAACTTTCCAGTGTTTTCATACAATCCTATATTTATATCAGTTTGCAAAAATAGATAAACTGAATGACATTACCTTGAATATCGTACGTTAATTTTTTATTAATATTTATGCGACAGATAGGGCTAAAATGCTGATGCGTATGCCCGGAATCCCTGATAAAGCCTTTGCGCAAGCGGAAATCGTGGCTCCGGTTGTGATCACGTCGTCTATGAGCAGGATATGTTTGTTTTTTAAGCTTTCCGGATGAATGACATTAAAAATAGAACATACATTTAACCAGCGGTCGTAAATGGCCTTACGAGTTTGGGTATTTGTGTGGGTGGTGCGGGCCAGACTTTGCGTATCGATGGGGATATCCCATATGGAACGGATGCCGGAGGCGATCCATTCGGACTGGTTGTAACCTCTTTGCCGTTTTTTACGGGGATGCAGGGGAACGGGGATAAGGAGGTCTACGGTACATATCGGGCTGTGATCCGCTTGGAGCTCTCTCGCTATCTGCCGTCCGAGTAGATAGCCCAGCTCTTTATTATCATGGTATTTGAGCGAGTGTATCAGGCTTTGTACTTTTCCGCCTTTCTCGTATCGTAGATAAGCGGTGGCATATTCGATCCGGTTCTTTCCGATAAAAAGTTGCTCGACGGGGTTGTTCGCCTGTTGATGATATCCCGTGTGCGGCAGGTCGCATAGGCATTTCAGGCAAATTTGTTCTTCTCCCTCGACGAGTGGTCGTTTACATATTTTACATAAGTTTGGGAAAAACAGGTTGAGCAGATTATTCCATGTCGTCGGCATAATCCTCGCAGTCTGTTCCTTTGAATAATTGGCTTAGGCAATCCAACGTGATCCGGCTTTCGAAACCTCGTCCGGCGGCGAAACGGAGTAACTTGTTGAATAGGTCCCGCTCGTCTTTTCCTTTTGTCGATTTCTTTTTGCTTTTTAGTAAATCGAGTAAGATGGAGCGGTATTCTCCCTCGTCGATGGCGGCGAGCGATTCTTCCCGGATCGGGGAGGGGATGTTTTTCTTATAAAGCTCGTAGCCTATCTTTACCCGTCCCCATTTATTGAATCGTAGCTTATCGTTCACGAAGAAACGGGTGTAACGGGATTCGTCGATAAACCGCTCTTTCAGCAAGCGAGCGATGATACGCTCGGAGGCGTCGGGGGGAAGTCCGGCGGCATCGATCTTTTTCTGTACGTCTTGTATGCAGCGTTCGGCGGCGGAGCAATAGGCGGCTGCCCGGTGCAACATCTCGGGTTCGGTTATCTCTTTCATATTTTTGCTTTTACGATCCGGTCTTTTCCGTATAAATCTTGTATTAATTCGACTTCGGTGTAATTCTCTTGACGTAGCATCGCTACGGTCTCTTTTCCGCAAAGGGCGTTGATCTCGAAGTAAAGATGCCCGCCTTCCACCAAATGCCTTTGTCCGAAGCGGGCGATGGCCCGGTAAAAGAGAAGCGGATCGTCATCGGGAACGAACAAGGCCATGTGAGGCTCGTTCTCCAAAACGTTCGCTTCCATGGTCGCTTTCTCCTTATTCATTATATAAGGAGGGTTGCTGACGATGCAATTGAAGTTGCCTATAGGAGAAACAGCGGTTTCTTCCGTATGGGATTTTGGTTTCATGTACGTGAAACTTTTGTTTTCCTTACGTGAAACTTTTGTTTCTTCTACGTGAAACTTTAGTTTTCCTTGCATGAAACTGGGATAACCTTCGGAAAGGATATCCAATTCGAGGAAAGATACGGAAACTTGATTCAGTCGGGCGTTCTCCTCGGCCACGGCGAGCGCTTCGGGTGATATATCCACCGCCGCTACCTCAGCCTCCGGAAGATGTTTCGCCAAGGAAATAGCGATACAGCCGCTTCCCGTGCCGATATCTAATATACGAGGGGCTTGGCCTTGGTAGTCCGTGATGATCCGCTCGACCAACTCGGCGGTTTCCGGGCGGGGAATCAATACGTCCGGCGTCACCTTAAACTCCATCCCGTAAAAATCCGCTATGCCTAATAAGTATTGTATGGGCTTGTATAAACGCAGTCCTTCTACAATCTCCTTGATTTTAAATTTCTCCGTATCAGATAATTCTTTACCTTTGCCTAACAGGAGTTGATGGGTAGAAAGACCGCAAACACGTTCCATGATGAGCCGGACGAGCGCTTGGGCTTCGCCGGGAGGATAAATATCTTTGAGGGAATTTCGGATGTAAGCGACGGTCTCAGTCATATCTTTCTCTTGTTTTATCGCGAAAGTAGTGTAAAAACCGTTTATATGCAAAGATTATGGTAGAGGTTGAAGAGAAATACATGGCTCGTTGCATCGAGTTGGCTAAAGGAGGGAGGGGAAATGTCAGTCCGAATCCGATGGTTGGCGCGGTGGTTGTGCATAAGGGCCGTATTATCGGTGAGGGATTTCACAGGAAATGTGGGGAGGCGCATGCAGAGGTGAATGCTATCGCTTCCGTGAAAGACGAGTCTTTGTTGAAAGACAGTACGATTTATGTGAGTCTGGAGCCTTGCTCTCATTATGGGAAGACGCCTCCTTGCGCCGAGTTGATTATCCGGAAAGGGATTCCACGGGTGGTGGTCGGTTGCTTGGATCCTTTTCCCGAGGTGTCGGGGCGAGGCGTGCGGATGTTGCGTGAGGCTGGTGTCGAGGTCGTCACAGGCGTGATGGAGGAAGAAGCCCGTGCGTTGAACAAGGCGTTTATGACGCTACAAACGAAAGGCCGTCCTTATATTATCTTGAAATGGGCGCAGAGCGAGGATGGGTTTATCGATCGTTTGCGTACGGACGTGTCGGAGCCGGTCACGGTTTTGTCTTCTCCGGAGACTTCACGCTTGGTGCATAAACTTCGCTCGGAGGTGGCGGCTATCATGGTCGGTACACGGACCGCTTTATTGGATAATCCTTCATTGAACGTGCGCCATTGGTCCGGTAATTCTCCGGTTAGGGTCGTATTGGATCGCCGGCTCGTTATTCCCGATTCTTATCGGTTGCTGAATGGTTTCTCACGTACATTAATATTTACGGAGAAGGAAGTGGAAAACCGAGAGAACATGGAGTATATCCGGATAGATTTCGAGGGCCCGGTGATCCGGCAAGTGCTAGATCATCTTGCTGCCCGGAAGTTGGATTCCTTATTGGTGGAAGGTGGGGCCCAGTTGATTAATTCTTTCGTGGAAGCGGATGTGTGGGACGAGGCGAGGGTGGAAACAGCTCCGGTTCGCCTGTATCAAGGGGTGCATGCGCCGATGCTTGGAAAGGAGGCTGTTAGCGGCATCTCTAGACGTTCTGTTATGAGCATTAAAAATCATAACTATGAAATTTTAAATCATAACGATGAGTTCGAAAAATCATAACTATGAATTTTAAGGCTCATATAATCAACTAAAATATTATAAATATTAGCAGGTATTAGGGTGAAAGCAAAAAATGTTTCTACTTTTGTGCCTTTATATGCGACAAACTTATGTTTTTGATGAAAAATAAATTAGTACTATTTATAACAGGTTGTTTTGCATTAGTGTTGTCTTCTTGTTTGAAATCAGAAGATGTCACTGATATAGAATTGGTTAAGAACTGCCAAATATCCTCTTTTAAGCTAAGTAGTGATTCTATCTCGGGGTTGGATACCGTGAAGTTTACGATCGACCAACTGACGGGGCGGATTTTTAACATTGACTCTCTGCCTTTTGGCACGAAGATCGAGAAAGTTGTTTGTACGATTACGGCAGCCAGTAGCTATGCGCTTAGCGGTATAGAGGTAAGCCCGTATGCTTATCCGGACTCTACTTATTACTTAAACAATTTATCAGACTCCATTAATTTCTCCGCTCCGGTAAAGTTCGTGGTTCATGCGTATGACCAAGTCACGACAAAAGTCTATATGGCGCAGGTGAATATCCATCAAGTGGTTCCGGACTCTATGGTTTGGAGTATGTACGCGAATCCTATGATTGGCATTACCGTGAAGGATCAGAAGGTGGTAACCTACGATTATAATGGATCGGAGAATTACTTTATGTATGTGAAACCCGCCGAGTCCGGTAAACCTTACCAATTATATTACGCTTCGGTAAGTGCGCCTAAGGGCTGGCAGTCATTATCCTTGGCCGGTCTGCCTTCCGATGGGCTTTTGATCTCCCAGATTACTGAGTATAACAATGCTTTATATGTGCCGGCTACAAATGGCACATTATATAGATCCGAGGATGGCTTGACTTGGAGCGCTGTAGAGAACGCCCCTTCCGTGAAATACGTTTTGGGTAGCGTGAAGCAGGGCACGAAACAGCCTTCCGCCTTAGCTACGATCGTGGATCAGGAAGGAAAGCTAGCGTTCTATGCGATGAACGAATCCATGGAGTGGATCGCCGGAGATGCGGTGGCTAGCGGATTCCCTGTTACCGGATTTAGCAATCTCCAATATGCCGCAATGTATCATGAGTACTTGATGACCGCCGGCGGACGTACCGCGGACAACCAAGTGGTTAATACGACTTGGGCGACCATGGATGGTATCTCTTGGGCGTTGATGGCTTCCGGTGACGCAAACTTCACGAAGCGTGAGGGAGCGATGATCACGAATTATGACGATAAGTTTTTCTTGATCGGAGGTATCGACGCTTCGAACAAGGCATTGAAAGATATGTATCAATCGATAGATTATGGTATTTCTTGGTCGTTGATCGACTCGATGGTGGTGTTACCGACCGACTATGCGGCGAGAGGCTTTTCCTCAATTATTGTGGATAAAGAGAATTTCGTGAACATTTTCGGAGGAAAGACCAGCACTGGTTCCAATGACTTGAACCAACTTTGGAGAGGCCGTATCAATCGTTTGATCCCGAAGGAATAGAAAAGTTCGATAGGAGATGTATAATTTTATGAGGCTTTTAGCGTTAGAAAAAGAAGTGTGGTATATATAACAGCAAGGCTTATGACTTCAACTTTTTTTCAGCGGCTTCTCATAATCATCCTATTAGCGGGTACGGTCCCTACGCTTTGGGCGCAGGAATATAAGTACGAGATCGGTGGTATGGCTGGTGGCGCCTTTTATATGGGCGACGCCAACAAGAATACGATATTTAAAGGAATGAATCCGGCGGTGGGAGCCGTGTTCCGGTATAACATCAACTTTCGTTGGGCCTTGAAAGCCAACTTGATGTGGGGACAGGTTTCCGGTAAGACCGAAGGTATGGAGAACGTTTTTCCGAATAATGCCCAAACCTCTTTCAACCGTAGTATCATGGAGTTGGGGGGACAGGCAGAGTTCAATTTTTTCCCGTATAGCGATAAGTTCGACTATGCGGGGGCGAAGCGTTTCTCTCCTTATGTCTTGGTGGGCATAGGGCTGACGGTGGCTCCGGGTGGCGGGAAGACTTTCGCCAGCCCGAATATTCCTTTAGGCGTGGGCATGAAATATAAGATCAAGAACCGCCTTAATTTAGGGTGCGAGTTCTCGTTTCGTAAGTTATTTGGCGATGGCCTAGAGGGAAAGGACATGTTGGACGATCCGTATGGTGTTAAGGGTAGCGCTCTTAAGAATAAAGATTGGTACTCTTTCTTGTTGTTGTCTGTTACATGGGATTTCGGCCCGAGGTGTCGTACTTGTAACAATGCGAAAAATATAAGTGAATATTAGTAAGATAAAAAATGTCGTTGATTGAGAAAATAGACAAGAATCGCTTGCCACGGCACGTGGCAATTATTATGGACGGGAACGGACGTTGGGCCAAGGCGAAGGGGAAAGACCGTAGCTTCGGGCATCAGGAAGGCGTTGTTTCGGTCCGTAAGATTATGGATGCGGTCACTCAACTCGGATTGAAATATCTGACGTTGTACACTTTCTCTACCGAGAACTGGAATCGTCCGGAAGAAGAGGTCCAAGCGCTGATGAGCTTGCTGGTCTCTGCCATTCACCGGGAGACTCCGGACATGATGAAGAAAAACGTTCGCCTTACCGCCATAGGCGATCTTTCCCGTTTGCGTGAGGATGCTTATAATACATTGCAAGAATGTATCGATACGACTTCGGCGAATACGGGAACCACACTTGTTCTGGCGCTTAGTTATTCTTCCCGGTGGGAGATCACCAGAGCGGCTAGGCAACTCGCCCAAGAGGTCTTGGAACAGAAAATAAACCCCAATGATATAACCGAGGCTATGGTCTCGGACCACTTGACGACCAAAAATATCCCCGATCCCGATCTTTTGATACGGACCGGAGGAGAGAAACGCATCAGTAACTTCTTGCTATGGCAGTTGTCATATGCTGAATTCTTCTTTACGGATGTGTTTTGGCCGGATTTCAGAGAAGAAGAGTTGTATGAGGCTATATTGTATTACCAGCAACGTGAGCGTCGTTTCGGTAAGACAAGTGAGCAATTAATCTTATAAACAATAGCTGTTATATGTACAAAAGAATAGTGCTGTTTTTCATGTTTCTGGGATTGGCCTTCGGGGCTTTTGCTCAGGAAACTGACACTACCAAGGTTGAAGAGCCGGCAGAAGTGCCGGTCATTTCCTATTCGACACCTCCCAAAAAGTATAAAATTGCGGATATCAAGGTGACGGGGATTAAAAATTATGATGATTTCGTGTTAATAGGCTTTTCCGGCTTGTCGGTAGGGGATGAGATTACTATACCTGAGCCGGGCGGAGCGATTACAGATGCTGTAAAGCGTTTCTGGAAACATGGACTATTCTCGGATGTAAAGATTCTGGCAACTAAAATCGAGGGGGATCAGGTTTGGTTGGAAATCCAATTGAAACAGCGTCCGCGTATTTCGGAAGTCAACTATCATGGCATCAAGAAGGGAGAGCGTGAGGATCTGGAAGCCCGTCTGGGTTTGCGGAAAGGATACCAGGTGACTCCTAACCTGATCGACCGTGCGACTACGCTGATCAAGAAGTTCTTCGATGGCAAGGGCTTTAAGAATGTGGATGTTGAAATCCTCCAGAAGGACGATATCGCACACGAAGGCGAAGTGATCGTTGATATCAATATCAACAAGAACGAAAAGACCAAAATCCACAAGATTCATTTCGAGGGAAACAGTGCGTTGACGGATCGTGACTTGAAAAAGGCGATGAAGAAGACGAACGAAAAGTTCAGCCTGTTTAACGACTGGAAGAGCAGTATCTTGGAAGCGTTCAGCACGAAGAAATTTACGACGGAAGAATATGAAAACGATAAGAAAAACATTATCGAAAAATATAACGAAAAAGGGTATCGTGATGCTGTTCTTGTGGAAGACAGTGTTGTGAATTATAACGAAAAACGGGTGGATATCTTCTTGAAAGTGGAAGAAGGTGACAAATATTACCTGAAAGATATCAACTTTGTCGGTAATACGAAATATCCGACGGAACAGCTGTTGTATATTTTAGGAATGAAACCGGGTGACGTTTATAACCAGAAGAAACTGAATGAACGATTGACGACCGACGATGATGCCGTTTCCAACTTGTATTATAACAACGGTTACATCTTCTTTGGTGCCGATCCTGTTGAAGTGGACGTCGAAAACGACTCCATCTCTTTGGAAGTCCGTATCCAGGAAGGTCCTCAGGCAACTATCAACCGAGTGATCATTAACGGTAACGACCGTCTGTATGAAGATATTGTTCGTCGTGAACTTCGTACGAAGCCGGGTATGTTGTTCAGCCGTGACGACTTGATGCGTTCAACTCGTGAAATCGCGCAGATGGGACATTTCGACCCGGAAAATTTGGTTCCGCAACCGATACCTGATCCTGATAACGGAACAGTGGATATCCAGTACAACCTCGTGTCCAAGGCAAACGACCAGATCGAGTTCTCTGCCGGTTGGGGACAGACAGGTGTGATCGGTAAGTTGAGTTTGAAGTTTACGAACTTCTCTATGAAGAACCTGCTGAACCCGAGCACCTATAAAGGTATTATTCCGCAGGGCGAGGGACAGACACTGACACTGAGCGGCCAGACAAACGGACGCTACTATCAGGCATACAGTATTTCGTTTATGGACCCGTGGTTTGGTGGCAAACGCCCGAATACCTTGTCCGTGAGCGCTTACTTCTCCAAACAGACGGATATCAGTAGTAACTACTTGAGCAATAATAGCTATGGTTATAACCCGTATTACGGTTATGGCGGCTATCCTTATTATGGCGGTTACGGTGGCTATGGTTACGGTTATGGCTATGGTTACGGTTATGGAAATTACGGTAACTATGAATTGGCCTATGACCCGGATAAGTCGATCATGATGTTCGGACTTTCTGCCGGTTACGGTAAGCGTTTGAACTGGCCGGATGACTACTTCCAGTTTATGGCGACTCTGAACTACCAGTTGTATATGATGAAAGATTGGGATTACTTCCTGGTAAATAATGGTAACTGTCACAATATCAACTTGGAGTTGAACTTGCAGCGTAACTCTATCGACAACCCGCTGTACACACGTAAAGGTTCCCAGTTCATGTTCTCGGTTGCCGCAACTCCGCCCTGGTCATTGTGGGACGGTAAGGACTATAAGAATATGAGCGACCAGGATGAAGCGAAGTTCCGCATGATCGAGTATCATAAATGGAAATTCAAAGCGAAGATCTTCTCTCCGCTGGCTCCGTTGACTGTAAAACGTACGCCGGTGTTGATGACACGTGTCGAATACGGATTCCTGGGTTCTTACAACAAGTATAAGAAGTCGCCGTTCGAAACCTTCTATATGGGGGGTGACGGTATGAGTGGATACTCCAGTACCTATGCTACCGAAACGATCGGTTTGAGAGGTTACGAAAACGGTAGTATCGCCGGTAACGGAGGTTACAATTCGTATGGTTACGCTTACTCCCGCCTGTCGATGGAGTTACGCTATCCGTTCTTGTTGGAGCCGTCTTCAACGATCTACGGTCTGGTATTCGTAGAAGCAGGTAATGCCTGGAGAGATTTGAAAGATTTCAATCCGTTCCAGTTGAAGCGTTCTGCTGGTGTCGGTGTCCGTATCTTCCTCCCGATGATTGGTTTGATGGGTATCGACTGGGCTTACGGTTTCGATCGTCCTGACGGAAGTTCACAGAGAGGCGGTAGTAACTTCCACTTTATTATCGGACAGGAATTTTAGGAAATTGAGAATTGAAAGTTGAAAATTAGATAGAAGAGGCAATCGGATTCGTTTCCGGTTGCCTTTTTTGTTCAGGCTTCCCTTATGAAGTTTTTCCAAGTCTGTTAAATTGTTAATTGTACCTTATTAATTTTCAATTTTCAACTCTCAATGTTCAATTCTTTTATCTTTGCAGTCAGAAGGTATAACTATAAATGACATGTGTATGAAAAAGATTATTGCCTTAAGCTGTCTGTTGTTCCTCTGCTCGTTTGCAGGGCACGCACAAAAGTTTGCATTAATAGATATGGAATATATATTGAAAAATATTCCGGCTTATGAAATGACGAATGAGCAGTTGAGCCAGGTCTCCAAAAAATGGCAGAACGAAGTGGATGCTATCCAGCAGGAAGCGCAGAACATGTACAAGACTTATCAGAGCGATCTTGTATTCCTATCTGCCGAGATGAAGTCGAAACGTGAAGAAGCGATCGTTCAGAAAGAACAGGAGGCACAGGATTTGAAACGTAAGTATTTCGGCCCCGAAGGCGAGCTGTTTAAGAAACGTGAAAGCTTGATGAAACCGATACAGGATGAGATCTACAATGCCGTGAAGGAAATCTCCGAAGACAAAGGCTATCAGATGGTCATGGACCGGGCGTCGTCAATGAATATCATTTTTGCTTCTCCGAAGATCGATATAAGCAATGAAGTCCTGATAAAGTTAGGATATTCAAAATAAATGCTTACATTTGTGCGCTTTAATGAAGCAAGTTAAGAATATGATTAATAACAAGTAATATTTTATAGGAAAATGAAGAAACTGATTATTTTTTTGTTGATGATGCTCCCGTTGGGCGTTTTTGCTCAAGAATCTAAGATTGCGATTGTAAATACGCAGGAAGTGATCCAGGCTATGCCGGAATTTGCAACGATGCAGAAACAAATGGCTGATATGGAAGCCAAATATAAAAACGAAATGCAGGTGATGCAGGACGAATACAATAAGAAGTATTCTGATTTTGTTGCTCAGCAGGATTCATTGACGGAAAATATCAAAATGAGAAGAATGCAGGAATTGCAGGATATGGAACAGCGTACACAGAACTTCATCCAGATCTCCCAGCAGGATTTCCAGAAGAAGCAGGGTGAGTTGTTCACTCCGATCCAGGACAAACTGAAGAATGCCATCAAGGCAGTCGGTGACGAAAAAGGATATACTTATATTCTGGATCCGCAGATTGTTCTTTATCAAGGTAATACTGCAGTTGACGCAACTCAGTTCGTAAAAGCTAAGTTAGGTATTAACTAATATAATTAGCAGACATAAAATGAGGGTGTGTCAAAACTGTCCTGTTCCCGCGCTTGACGCGGGATCGCATTAAAACCGACCCTATATCTGATTGGTAAGGTCTGTCCTTTTGCGGCCCCGCATCAAGTGCGCGGACAAGGAGATTTTGACACACCCTCATTATCTTTTAAGGCACGGATTTCACGTATTTGCACGGATAAATTTATTTTCTTTCCGTGTTTTCCGTGAAATCCGTGCTTGAATTATAAATAAACAACTTCTCCCATGTTTTCATCAGCACCAGGTCCGATTGGTATCTTCGACTCCGGTTACGGAGGGCTTACCATTTTTGATAAGATCAGAGAAGCAATGCCGGGGTATGATTATATTTATTTGGGCGATAACGCTCGTTCTCCTTATGGTACGCGCTCGTTTGAGGTCGTGTATCGTTTTACAAGGCAGGCTGTGGAGACGCTTTTCAATGAGGGATGCCAACTTGTAATCCTGGCTTGCAATACGGCATCGGCGAAGGCATTGCGTACGATCCAGCAGCGGGACTTGCCGCAGTGGGACCCGGCTCGTCGGGTGTTGGGCGTAATCCGTCCGACGGTGGAGTTGATGGATAAGATCAGCAAGAGCAAGCATGTCGGTATTTTAGGGACAACCGGCACCATCACCTCCGGTTCCTATTCATTGGAAATAAAAAAGATGTTTCCGCATATGACGGTGACGGGCGAAGCCTGCCCGATGTGGGTTCCGCTAGTCGAGAATAATGAGTTCGGTTCGCCGGGAGCGGATTATTTCGTGCGAAAGCATCTGGAACATATCTTGGCCACCGATCCAAAGATCGATACGCTTGTCTTGGGTTGCACGCATTACCCGTTGCTGATCGAAAAGATCAAAGCGTTCCTCCCTGTAGGGATTACTTTATTCTCGCAGGGAGAATATGTCGCTGCGAGCCTGACCGACTACCTGCACCGCCATCCCGAAATGGATATCCGCTTGACAAAGCAGGGGAACTGTCGTTTCCTGACCACCGAATCTGCCACCAAATTCTCCGATGCTGCCTCTGTTTTCCTGAAATATCCGGTAGAGGTGGAACAGATTAGATTGGTTGAATGATTTACCAATTGGATAATGTGCCAATCATCGTTTGTGCTTTTGTGGAAGCATGACAAGGCTATCCGGTGATAGAGTGATCCCTTTCTCTTAAACGATATTCTTTCCGAACGGCGAAAGAGCCAATGCAGCCATCTTGAAATGCTGTCTGCCGAAAGGAATACCAATAATCGTGATGCACAGCAGCAACCCGAAAAACAGGTGAGTCAGGCAGATCCAGAAGCCTCCGATGAAGATCCAGATCACGTTCATGACCAGGCACAGGCAACCGCCCGAATTGCCGTTGTCCGTCACTCGGCTGCCGAAAGGCCAAAGAGCCAGCATCCCCAACTTCAATGTCTGCAACCCGAAAGGGATACCGATTATCGTAACCATCAGCAGCAAGCTGGATATCAGATATTCCACCGCGGTAAGCAATCCGCCGCAGATAAGCCAGATGATATTTCCCAAAAACTTCATAGCGTCAATATTATAAGTTGTTTTTTATTCTCATGCTGTCCAATTCCGCCAATACCGTCTGTTTCACGAAGGCAAAGCTGTCGCGCAGTTCCGGTTTGACCGGCAGCGAAGGCGGAGCTTCCATCTGTAGCGGATTGATCGGCTGTCCATTCTTGTATACCCGGAAATCGAGGTGAGGTCCTGTCGAAAGCCCTGTCGAGCCGACGTAGCCGATGACCTGTCCCTGTCCGACATGGCTGCCGACTTGTATGCCTTTAGCATATTTGCTCAGGTGCATGTAGGAAGTCGTATATACGGAGTTATGTTTCACTTTCAACGTATGGCCTCCTCCGCCCATATAGCCTTTGGCGATGACGGTCCCGGCTCCGATACTCTTGACTTCCGTCCCGACGGGAGCCGCGTAGTCTACTCCATGATGTGCCCGATAGCGTTTCAGGATCGGATGGAAGCGGGCGTTCGTGAAACGCGAAGTAATGCGGAAGAAATCCAGCGGAGCCTTCAGGAAAGCCTTTCGGAGACTGTTCCCCTCGAGGTCGAAATATTCGAAAACGCTATCCTGGGTAAAAGGTATGGCTGTAAAATCTTTTCCCTGATGCGTGAAGACAGCTCCCTTGATGGAGGTGATATTCAGGGCTGTCGTGTCGTCTATATAGGCAACGTCATACAGCACCTGGAACGAGTCCCCTTCCTTCACGTCGAAAAAGTCGATCTGCCAGGCATATACATCCGAAATTTTGATAGCCAGCAACGGGTCCGCTCCGCTTGCCTTGATCACATTCCAAAGGGAAGAATTGATCGTCCCTTCTGTGTAATGGCGTTTGATGGTAATAGGCTTGTTGAATTCGTACGCCAGGATCGAATCACCTGTCAGGTCGATGACGGCATAATCGACAAGTGATTTGGCAAAAGCGATATAACGGATATCGGCTATGCTGTCCTGGGTTGTAAATGTATAATAATTCATACCCGCTCGGAGTTTGGTCGGGTCCAGAACATGGATGGAGGCTTTCGTAATGCTGTCCGCTTTCAGGGCGGAGAAACCGAGGGCTGAAAAGATTGCGGCGGGATTATCGCCGTTTTTCATCTTATACTCCGTCACGTCCAACGAGTCGATGCAGACGCCATATTGATATACGTGTTGCAGGCTGTCCAACCATTCGCTGTCGACTCCTTCTTCTTCAGGTTGTTGTTTCGTATGTGTGCAGGAAAAGCCGGTAAGCAGTCCTGCGAGTAACAAATATAGGGCGATGCTTTTATTCATTCTCTGGCTTTTGATTTTACATTGCAACAAATATACAAAATTAATCCATAAGCATTCTTAATTTAGGGCAATCGCACCAAAATCATAAAGTGCCCATCTGCTTTTGCCACCGATATGGACGAACATATTTATTTTTGACGGATGGATTAAACCTGCTTTATTTATGAGTACTATGTGTTAAGCTATATTAAATAACAACTTCTTCGGGAACTTTTTGTCGTGATTCGGCGTCTTATCTTTACGAGTGATAATTATAAATGAAAAAGTAAAAGATGAAAAAAGCTATTTTGACACTTTTGATGATTCCTGCTTTTGTCGGGATGTTGTTTTCTTGCTCTGAAGTCAAAACAGATGCAAAGAAGTTGGAAGGTAAATGGAATATTGTGGAAGTAAAAGGAGAAAAAATACTGAAAGAAGGTTTACCCAATATGGAGTTTGATATGAAAGATAATAAAGTTCACGGTAATGCTGGATGTAATATCTTTAATTCGACTGTCGTATTGGACGACCAGGATATTTCTTCCATCACGATCAATCCCGCAGCTACTACGATGATGGCTTGTCCGGATATGGAGACCGAAGATGCGATCCTGAAAGCTATGGGAGACGTGAAAGGTGTGAAGGCAGGCCAGTCCGAAAATGAAATGCTGCTGGTCGATACCGACGGTAATGTATTGATGGTTTTGTCAAAAAACTAATTGGGCAGAAATGAAGAAGTATATATATCTTTGTCTTGCAGTGTTGAGCATCGGTATCTTTGCTTCCTGTAAAGTGAAAAAGGGTGTGGAGGCGACTTTCTCCGACTTGGATGGCAGTTGGAATATTGTTGAGTTGAACGGTAAGGCATTGAATCCTGCCGAAACGAATCAGGTCATCGAGTTTGACGTGGCTCGTCATTCCCTTTCCGGAAAAGCAGGGTGCAACCGGATGATGGGACAGGTTGAATACAGCGATGCTCACAAGAATATCATTAAATTCCCGCAGGTTGCGACAACGCGTATGGCTTGTCCGGATATGGGTGGTGAGCGTGAGTTGTTGCAGGCTTTGGACAAAGTCGTTCGCTTTGAAGCGGAAGGTGATGTGAAACCTGTTAATAGAATCGCTTTATATGGTACGGACAATACCAAATTGATGGTTATTGAAAAGAAGTGACTTTCATTGTGAAATGTTTGAAAGGCGGTTCCGGTTGACGGGCCGCCTTTTTTATTTCGGCCTGCAAGGGATGATTAGGGTGAAGCAGCTACCTTTTCCTTCCTGGGAAGCAAGGGTGATCCGGCCGTCCAGGCGTTCGGCGATAGTTTGACAGATTGATAGGCCCAGTCCGGTACCCTGTGCAAATTCGTCCGCCTTGAAGAAACGTTCGAACACTTTTTTCTGCGCCTCTTCCGACATACCTTTTCCGGTATCTTCGACGAAGATATGAACTTCTTTCTCCTCCTTCTTATAGACATATCCTAACAGAATATGCCCTTTAGTGGTGAACTTGACGGCATTGTTGATGAAGTTCGTAATCACTTGTGTGAACCGAAAACGGTCTACGTGAATGATAAGTTCCGATTCCTGGAATTCTTTTAGGAAGCGGATATTCGAAGGCATGAGCAAGTGATGTGTCTGGTAGATCTCTTCCAACAGCTCGTTTAGGGCGCAATCGTCGAAGGTGAAGGACATCCGTCCCGACTCGATACGCGAGAGTTCCAGGATATCATTGATCAGTTTCAGCAGCAGGTTACTGTTTTTGTTAATCGTATTACGGAAAAGGTCTTTTTCTTCATCAGTCAGGTCTTTTTCGTCCTGCAACAAGTTGGTGAAACCGACTATCGCATTTAGCGGTGTGCGTATCTCATGACTCATGTTAGCGAGGAACGCCGATTTCATCTTATTGGCTTCTTCGGCTCGCTCTTTTTCTTCGATCAACCGGAGCTGTACCTGCTTTTTCCGTTCGCTTTCGCGGCGGTACATGTAAATGAGGTGAAGGATGATATAGACGACTGCTATGACGAGTAGGATTCCGCCTGCAATAATATAGTTTAGGTAACGGACTTCCAGTGGCATGTTATAGATGACGCTTCCCTGTGGCAGATCGTTCAACCGTATGTTGAAACGTTGCATTTCTTTCCAGTCGAAAGCAAATGTTTTAGGGCTTTCTACGATAGGAATGTCACTTGGAGAAGTTCCTTGCAGGATGCGGGCAGCTGTTTTGGCAACACAATCCGCCTGGATTTGTAAGGTTGTAAAATAGCCTCCGGTGATCCCTCTGTTATCGTTGAACCCGTTGTTAATGACTGTGAAGTTAGGCACATTGGCCAGGCGTCCGACAGTCAGGACATTGAAATCGAGGATGATTTGCATGCAAGCGGTATAGGGTTTATCTTCAAATACCCAAAGGAGCTGGCGGGCGGTCAGATTGGCTGTCGAGGTTGTGTATAAGGCGGAAGAGCCTTCTTTGCCAGGCTGGATTTCCGTGGAAGTCGTTTGGGGCCTTGTTTGATACAACCCTTCATAAACAGCTATTCCATGTCCTTGGATATTGTCCATCAATGTTTCAAACGCTTTTCTGCCGATGAATTCTTTCGTTTTGAAAATCAGTATTTTCGATCTTCCGTATAATTTTTCGATCAGTTGTATGTTTTTCAAATATTCAGGCTTATCCCAGTAGCCTGTGAAATTAGGATGCTGTTCCAGTAGTTTCCAGTTGGGAAAGTTGACGCCCGAAAAGACAACAGGGATCGTTTTGCCGAGTGGATGGTTGCAGGCCATTAAGGTATAGGTGGCTTGGTCGTCATTGGAAATGATGATGTCCGGTTTGAAACTTAAAGTGTCGAGGAAAGAATACATTCGGGCTTCTTCGTCTGTGGCATTATATCGTTCGCAGTCCAGATAGAATGTGTGGATGGAAGAGAATATCTGTTCTTCCTCCAGTTCTCCGTGCAGTAACTCGTCGAATTTGGAGTAGGCACTCAGGCTTTGATTGTATGACTGTATGACAAGGACATTAAACAGTTCCTTCCCTTTTCTATTGGAGGAACCCTCTGCTTCACGCGGAAAACAAAGGGCCAATATCAGCATCGTTATGTATATATGTATTTTCAAGGAAGAAACACTTATCAATTGTACCCGTACTGTTTTAAAAACCGTTCAAAGTTAACGATAATCGGGATATAATAAGTATTTCTTTCTGATTTTCTTATATTCATTTAATGCAGGTTGCCAACTTGCGCGTATTTCGTCCTCCTTTAAGCCGCGGACAATCTGGAAGCGCAACTCTTTTGTCCCGGCAAGCAGGTCGAACCATTGCGGGCGAGTGAAGAAAAAAGCCTGGTCGTTGCCGGCTTTATTGTAGAAATCGAGGAGGAATTTCAGCGTCAATCCTCCGGTAAAGGGATATTCCCTCAAGTCTGTGCCGTAGCATTCCTTGTCCTTATGCAACGGTTTCGTATCGAAGCCGGGTAGTGAGGCTGGCGTAAAGGTGAAATCTCCGTATCTGGGATCGGGTGCTCCTAATATCTGGAACGGATAGTAGGTCCCGCGGCCGACACTGATATTGGTCCCTTCGAAGAAACAGAGCGAAGGATAAAGGCGGATCGACTGGTCGTTCGGCAGGTTGGGAGAGGGTTTTACCGGTAACCAGTACGGATCGCCGTGACGCCAGTTTTCCATCTTGACGATATGTAGTTTACAGGTGTCGGGCGTGCTTTTTAGCCAACCTTCCTTGTTGATCATCCAAGCCAGTTCGCCAACCGTCAGACCGTGCAGTATGGGCAACGGATCTACACCGACAAACGATTCGAATCCTTTCTGGCGGATGGGCCCGTCAATGAAGTCGTTCGGGTTGGGACGGTCCAGGACGATAAACTCGACACCGCTTCCGGCACAGGCTTCCATCACGTAGTGCATGGTGCTGATGTAGGTATAGAAACGGGCTCCGACATCCTGAATGTCGAATACGACCACGTCCAGACCAGCCAACTGCTCGGCTGTCGGCTTCTTGTTCTTTCCGTATAGGGATATGATGGGGACTCCAGTTTTTACGTCACGGCTGTCTTTGATCTCGGCACCAGCATCGGCCGTCCCGCGGAAACCGTGTTCAGGAGCGAACACTTTTTTTACGTCGACGCCCTCTTCCAGCAAGGCGTCCAGCAAATGCTTCTGCTGCTTTTCGAGGATGGAGGTTTGGTTCACAACTAATCCGACCCGTTTGTCTTTCAACAGACGGGTAACGACGTCCATACGTTCGGCCCCTAATTTTAGAGGTTCTTTCTGTGGAGTGACGGCCTGGATTTCGGACATCAAGAACAGGCTTAACAGCCAGAAGGCACACCTGATAACTGTTCTCATAGACTCATTCCTTACTATTTGTTTCTGCAAAAGTAACGATTCTTTTTGTTTATTGCGTATCTTTGCCTCTCAATAAAGCGATTGAATGTTATGAACCCTTTAGATATTATTGCCAAATATTACCCGGCAAGCTCGGATGTGTATCGGATTTTGGTTATGCATAGTAGAAGTGTGGCAGATAAAGCTTTGGCTATAGCCCGGATGCATCCGGAAATGAATCTTGACCTTACCTTTATAGAAGAAGCAGCCATGCTGCACGATATCGGTATTTTCCGTTGTAATGCTCCTGATATCGATTGTCATGGGGAGGCGGAATATATTTGCCACGGTTATCTGGGGGCCGAACTGATGCGGGCGGAAGGTTATCCGCGCCATGCCCGTGTGTGCGAACGGCATACCGGAACGGGTATCACGCTGGCAATGATCGAAGAACGTAATCTGCCTCTTCCACACCGGGACTTTATGCCGGAAACCTTGGAAGAACAACTGATTTGTTTCGCCGATAAGTTCTACAGCAAAACGAAGCTGGACAAAGAAAAATCTGTCGAAAAGGTAAAACAAGGTCTCTCCAAGTATGGGAATGAAACTGTCGAACGGTTTGATAACTGGTGTAAACTCTTTTTAGGGGAATAAAAAGGGATTGGCTCGCTAAATTGTTATACATTTGCCCGCTGTAACACACTGCAAATAACGACGGAATGTTTTTGAAATACAAATGCCTGATTATTTTGTTGCTTTTCCTCACCGGAAACATGATGACTGAGGCGCAGGAACTTATTGCCCCGACCGATACCGTGACGGCCGTTGTGGGCGATACGGTCGTACCCGCCGGACAGGATAGTGTGCTTGCGTTGGACAGCGTACCGAAGAAGCAGACAGGGTTGGACGCTCCGGTTTCCTACCAGGCGAAAGACTCCATCATCATGACGGGGGCGAACTGGGCTTATCTGTTCGGGGAAAGCGATGTGAAATATCAACAGATCGAACTTCAGTCCGAGAAAATCGAGATGAATATGGACAGTAGCCTGGTGTATGCCACTTTCGGTCTCGACTCGATCGGGGAGGAATTCGGCTATCCTCTTTTCAAAGATGGTGACCAACAGTATGAATCCAAGACGATGCGCTATAATTTCGGTACGAAAAAAGGATACATTACGGATGTGATCACGCAACAAGGCGAAGGCTATGTGACAGCCGGGCGTACCAAAAAAATGGATAACGATGTCTTGAATATGGTGGGTGGACGGTATACGACTTGTGACGAGCACGATCACCCCCACTTCTATATCCAGATGACAAAGGCGAAAGTCCGTCCGAAAAAGAATATCGTGACGGGGCCCGTCTATATGGTGTTTGAGGATGTTCCGCTTTATCCGATCGGCCTGCCTTTCTGTTTCTTTCCGTTTTCGAGTTCTTACTCTTCGGGTATTATCATGCCTACTTTCGGAGATGAAAGTTCGCGTGGTTTCTATCTGCGTGACGGAGGGTATTATTTTGCGTTGAGCGATTATATGGACCTGGCTCTGACCGGTGAAATCTATACGAAAGGTTCCTGGGGACTGTCGGCTCGTTCTTCTTATCGGAAACGGTATAAGTTTTCGGGTAGTTTCAATGCCTCCTATCTGGTTACCCGTTTAGGGGACAAGGGGCTTCCCGATTATAGCTTGTCTAAGGACTTCAAGCTGAACTGGACGCATTCGCAGGATCCGAAAGCCAATCCATACCGGACTTTCTCGGCGAGTGTGAACTTTGCGACCAGTAGTTACGACCGTAACAACCTGAACAGTTTCTATCCGGGTTCGCAGGGATTCGCGGATGCGAACCAGAATACCAAAGGGTCCAGTATCAGTATAACGCAGCGTTTTCCGAATAATCCTTTCAGCCTTTCGGCTACCATGAATGTGAATCAGCGTTCGAAAGACTCGACGATCTCGTTAACATTGCCTGATATTACGATTACGATGAGCCGTATCTTCCCGTTCAAGCGGAAGAATGCGGTCGGTAAAGAACGCTGGTATGAGAAGATTTCCATGAGTTACAACGGCTACCTGCGTAATAGTATCGATACGAAAGAAGACAAATTGTTCAAGTCGAGCCTGGTGAAGGATTGGCGGAATGCCATGCAGCACCAGATTCCGGTGAGTGCGACTTTCTCTTTGTTCAAGTACCTGAATATCTCGCCATCGTTCAACTATACCGAACGTTGGTATACCAATAAGGTGGAAAAAGCATACGATATGCAGAAGAAGCAGGTGGTTGCACGTGATACGACGTATGGTTTTTACCGCGTATTCGATTACAGCACGTCTGTTTCGGCTTCCACTACGCTATATGGTTTTTATAAACCGTTGCCGTTTTTGGGTGACAAGATCAAGATGATCCGTCACCGTTTCGAACCTTCGGTGACCTTGAGCTATACGCCTGATTTCGGAGCTTCCAAATATGGTTTCTGGAAAGATCTTATGTATGAAGATCAATATGGACAGACGCAGTATACTTCTTACTCGCCGTTTGAAAACGGTATGTTCGGGACGGCCCCTAACGGGAAGTCGGGGAGCTTGAGTTTCCAGTTGGATAACAACCTTGAAATGAAGATCAAGTCGGATCGCGATTCGACGGGAGAACGCAAGATCAGCCTGATCGATAAGTTGTCGTTGGGGATGAGCTATAATATGGCGGCCGATTCGTTCAAGTGGAGTGACTTGAGTGTCGGCTTGCGTCTCAAGTTTTCGAAGAGCTATACTTTGAACCTGAACGGTACGTTCGATACCTATACTTATGGCTATGATGAAGCGACGAAGACCGTTCGCCGTTTGGATATTCCTCGCTGGCAGGCAGGTAAAGGATTAGGACGTTTGCGCCAGACCGGTACGAGTTTCTCTTATACCTTTAATAATGATACGTTCGGCAAATTGTTCGGCAAGAAAGATAATAGCGACGATTCCAACAATCCTCCGACAGACCCCAATGCATCGAACGATCCGGAATTCGAACAAATCTCTTCGGGGGAAGAAGGGGACCAGCAGGGTAAAATGGAAGGCGGTCGCTTGCGTGGCGCCAAGAAAGATACGGGTGAGTTCGATTCGTATGGCTATATGGTCAATAAGGTGCCCTGGAGCCTTTCATTCAGCTATAGCATGCAATTGCGTTATGGAGACTTTGATCCGAGCAAGCTCGAATATAAGTATAAACTTACACATGCATTGAGCTTTAACGGTAATATCCAGCCGACGAAGAACTGGCGTTTTAATTTTAGTGCCACTTATGACTTCGATACGCATAAGATATCATATATGACTTGTAATATAACCCGCGACCTGCATTGTTGGCAAATGAGCGCCAGTTTTGTGCCGGTGGGGCCTTATAAGTCTTATACCTTCAATATCGCAGTAAGTTCGTCTTTGCTGAAAGACCTGAAATGGCGCCAGAGCAGCAACTATCGTGACGGACAGAAATGGGATTGATTCAATTGACAATTGATAATTGACAATTGGGGAAGCTACCATTCTATAGGAGTCTGTCCGGTCGCGATCAGATAATCGTTTGCTTTACTGAAATGCTTATTCCCAAAGAATCCGCGATAAGCGGAGAGGGGAGATGGGTGAGCCGATTTCAATATCAGGTTGCGGGAGGCATCTATGAAAGCTCCCTTCCGTTGTGCATACGAACCCCACAGGATGTAAACGATATGGCTTCGCTCTTCTGTCAGGCGGTGGATCACGGCATCCGTGAATTCTTCCCAACCTTTATTCTGGTGTGAGCCGGCTTGGTGTGCACGAACCGTCAGGGTTGCATTGAGAAGTAAGACGCCCTGGTCTGCCCAACGGAGCAGATTGCCGGTTTGCGGTACGGGTTTGCCTAAATCGCTTTCGATTTCTTTGAAGATGTTGACGAGCGACGGAGGAAAGGGTGTCCCGTCCTGGACGGAGAAACAAAGTCCGTGTGCCTGTCCGGGTTCGTGATAGGGATCTTGTCCGAGAATGACTACTTTGACCTTGTCGAACGGACAATGTTCGAACGCGCTGAAGATATAGGGACCGGGGGGATAGATGGTTCTTTGGCGGTATTCTTCTTTAACAAATGTGATCAACTGGCTGAAATAATTCTTTTCAAACTCTGAACTTAATCGTTCTTTCCAGCTCTGTTCTATCTTGACGTCCATAATGGTAATTGAAAATTGAAAATTAGAAATTGAAAATTATCTTTGTCACGCGAATATCAGAAATAATTATCAATAATCCATCCTTAATTTTCAATTTTCAATTTTTAATTGTCGATTAGATCAAATACATGCCGGCAGCACGGGCTTCACGACGCATTTCTTCCGGCCATATGCTTGCCTGAATTTCACCGATATGGGCTTTGCGGAGGTAAAACATACACAAGCGGCTCTGTCCGATACCACCCCCGATACTTAGTGGCAGTTCGCCGTTCAGCAGACGTTTGTGGAAATATAGTTCTTTCTTTTCTTCCGCGTTGCAAATTTCCAGTTGGCGGAGCAAGGCTTCCTTATCCACGCGAATACCCATGGAGGATAGTTCGAGCGAACGGTTCAGCACTTCGTCCCAGACGAGTAGGTCGCCATTCAATCCGATTTGTCCGTTTTCCGCAACTGTCGACCAGTCGTCGTAGTCCGGAGCGCGTCCGTCGTGTTTCTCTCCGTTGCTTAACTTGCAGCCGATACCGATGATGAAAACGGCTCCATATTCTTTCGTAATCGCATCTTCCCGTTCTTTCGGTGTGAAGGTCGGGTATTTTTGCAGTAAATCTTCGGAGTGTATGAAATGGATTTGCTGGGGTAATGTCGGACGGATTTCAGGGAACATCTCATAGACCAGATATTCGGTACGCACCAAGGCTGCATAGATGCGGCGTACGATTTCTTTCAGAAAGTCCACATTCCGTTCTTCAGCTCCCATGACGCGTTCCCAGTCCCATTGGTCGACATATAAAGAATGGAGGTTTCCCAACTCTTCGTCAGAGCGGATAGCGTTCATGTCGGTATAGATACCGTAACCTTTTTCGATTTGATAGTCGGCGAGAGTAAGGCGTTTCCATTTGGCAAGCGAATGGACGATTTCTGCTTTGGCGTCGTCCAAATCCTTGATCGGAAACGTGACAGCGCGTTCCGTACCGTTCAGGTCGTCATTGATACCCATCCCTTTTAAGACGAACAACGGAGCTGTGACACGCCGCAACCGTAATTCGGAAGACAGGTTTTGCTGGAAAAAGTCTTTGATCTTTTTGATACCCATCTCGGTCTGCGATAAGTTCAATAAAGCCTTATATCCTGCTGGTTTAATTAAGTAACTCATATACTTGTTGTGCTTTATGTTTGTGAATAATGTGTGGCAAAGATACTAATTAATGGCAAAATAGCAATTGTGTGCCTTCTTTTATTTGCAAAATGGAAGTGATTGTCGTTAGGAGGCTTGCAAAATATCAAAAGTAATCTTTTTTTGCCCGTTCATTTGTTTTCCTGCAAGATTATATATACTTTTGCGCTGTCTTTGGCTGGGTAGCTTAGCTGAATAGAGCGTCAGATTCCGGTTCTGAAGGTCGTGGGTTTGAATCCCACCCTGGTCACATTTTAAAAGAATTTTAGAATTGTCCTGCTTTTCGGGCAAAAACGAAAGTTTTAGTTTAATAACTCGATACGTCGGAATACGTGACGGGGAAAAAACAGGGAAATTTCCATTCTAAGATTCTGAATATTAACCCGTGGAAAAATACCTCCCGGGTCACGGTTTAAAGTATTTTTGTAAATGGCGATGCCTCTTTTTAGAGGTGTCGCCTTTTGCGTTTTATATGTGTACCAACATATTACGCGCTTGTTTAAATAAGAGTTGTTTAACAAATCTTCACGGCGATTTTCGGGGAACGAATCGTTTTGGGGAATAAAATAAGTATAGAAAATGCCAGTTTTTAATGTTGTGCAGCGGAAAATAAATAAACGCGGGGAAGGACCTTTGTATGTCGCTTTCCGTGTTGATGGTAAAAAAGTAGAAATCCCGGTCAAATACAGTATTGCACCAAGTGATTTTGACAAGAAAAAGAAACGGGTGAAACAGTCGTGTCCTTTTCATCAGGATGTCAATTTGATAATAACGAATATAATAGCTCGGGCGAATGATATCTTTGTAAAGTATCGTTTGAAGAATTTGGATTTAACGGAAACAGCCTTTTGGTGTGAATATCGTAATCCATGCGATTACACGAGTTTTTTTGATTTTTGCGAACGTTCCCAGCAATTACGTTTCCAAGAACTTGCAGATGGGACACAACGCCATCATAGAAGTTGTTTGAAGATATTACGGTCATTCAAACAAACGATCAATTTTGACGAATTGACACCGGATTTTTTCAGGCGCTTCGTTTTATATCTCCGCAACAAACGTGACAATAAGGAAGTGACGGTGGCAAAGACTTTGAAGTCTATATCGATTTACGTTAATGAGGCCGTCCGGATGGGATATCTGAAAGAGAACCCGATCAAGAGGATACCTAGACGCGGCTACAATGAAACTACTGCACAATATTTGCTTGAATGGGAATTACAGGCTTTGGTCAATTTGTTTAATCAGCGCATTTTGTCGGAAACATATCAGAATGTATTAGAGTTCTTTTTATTCATGGCGTTTACATCTTTGCATATCGGTGATGCAAGAGATTTAAAGATAGACCAAATCCGGGAAAACGAAATTGTATATATGCGAAAGAAGCTAAAGAATGTACGGCCGAAGTTTATATCTGTGCCATTATCGGAACCGGCGAAAGCTATAATAAAAAGATGGATGGGGACAAGAAGCGAAGGACTGATTTTTAAAGGGCTTGTTTGTGACGCCCGAATTAATAAGTACTTGAAAGAGATTGGCCCTATGGCTGGAATAGATACGGTTTTGACGGCAAAGGTCGGTCGACATACTTTCGCTACTATCTTTTTGAGGGAAACGCGGGACTTGAATACGTTAAAATCCATCATGGGACATTCTAATATCAAACAAACATTGGTATATGCCCATGTCCTGGATGAAGATCGGCAGGAGGGGATAAAGACATTCAATCGTTTTTCTGTATGAGAAAGGGCAGCCGGTGAAAGCTGCCCTTTGTGCTCTATTTCTCGTAAACGACCCAATGAGGTTTCCCATCGATGAACTCTGTTTTAAACCCTGCCTTATCCATCAGTAGTGTTACTTCCTGAATGCTGATCGTAACCATTTCAGCTAATTCCCTGACTATATCCGCACTGGTAATATAGTCTTTCTTGTCACTATCTCCGATTGGTGTATAGTTTTCAGCGATGTATCGGACGGTAAGTTCAGTGGTAAGGTCTCTTTCTTCATTCATAGTTCCTCCTCCTTTCCTTCCAGAGAAGCAAAAATTTCTTTTATGTGACAAAGTTCCGTAATCAGTTGCAGAGCTTTTTCCATTCTTTCTTGTCCGGAACCTTCTGTTTCTGTCGCAATAAAAGCGATCGCCTTGTCGAAAACCCGTAGTAAACTTTCCATCGTCCCGTCTTCCTCTTGCAGGAACTCGATATTCTCGATCATTTCGTTTGTCAGTTCAATACCTTCTATTGTCATGGCATACCTCCTTTCTTATCCAAAAATGATGATTAGAACCGGGAATACGAAAAAGATGAGACCTCCCAAGATGAGACCACCCAGTAAAGCTTGTGTGATAAATTTAGCATCCTGCACTGTTGCACGATTAAACTCCAGGAAAGAGGGGAGGGCGCGGCGATAAAAGGCTGCGACATTATCCCATGTAAATGGGTTACGGATAGTGATTGTAGCAAGTTCCCGGCTTTGGGAAGTTGATACGGTTAATGAATTTGATTTCATATCATGTGATGTTTAGCATTTTAGGCAGAAAAAAGAACGGCTGCCATTTCCCGTGTCGCTAAACATCACATGATAGTTCACTCCAAAGAGCCTATAATGTAGGGAAAGGCAACCGCCTTATATCATATATTTGCTCACGATATAAATATCGATAGCAAAAGAAAGGGCATAAAAAAAGCCCGACGTATGTCTGAGCATTAACCGCGCTCTACGGAATGGACTAACCATCGTGATGTTTAGCACTGCAAACATACGGAAAGTTTTTGGATTTGCAATACAAATCATTCTTTTTGTAGTGCAAATCAATTTATCATGATGAATGATATGTGTTGTTAATATCAATGCTTTGAATGAAACTCTTTTGGGTATAACATACGTATTATATTTTCACAAGATTGATAAGAGAATTGGATGAAGCATAAAAGTTTTTGTTTTTTCTCTTCATAAGATAATTTCTGATACATCTTTAATGCCTCTTCTTCAATTTCTTGGTTATGTTTTTTCTCTTCATCCGATAGTTCAATATCTTGATTTATCTTATGTTTAACATTCATAATGTTAGTGACTCCAAGATTTTTTACAGCTTCATCAATTAGATATTCTGTACACATATTGTTCTGAATATTAATTAGGACATTTTTAAATTGTTCCCTCATATCAAGAAAATTACTCATAAAAATATTTTTTTAATTGTTTATATACAAATATATAGGTATTTATTGAATTGGCCTAATTTCATGGGTTTTAGAGTAAAAAACATCCTCATAATTATATGTTGGTATTTTTTTGTTGATTTTCAACAATGTCCTTTATTTTATTGTCATCATTTAAAGATGATGCTTCTGTTAAAGACATATGGTTGAATTTTCTATATATTATTTTTGTTGGATTTGGAAATGAGTCTCTAAAATCTGAACTTTCCGCATGTTCTGTATAGTCTGGCTCCATTTCATATCCATAGATTTCATCTGATAGTTCGTTCTCTTTATCTGTAATAACAACCATTTTATTAATGATATTAGAGAAATCGAAATCACCTTCAATGCGCCATTCTCTGAGCCATGAGAAATCATGTGTGTCATTTAATAACTCAATTCTCCAATGTAAAGAATTATCGATCAATTTTTTTTCATTATTGGACTGTATAGTTAGGACTGGCAATGCATTATATTTAGATCGGAGTAATTCCCGTGGAAAACCAATGCCATAAGGTAGATACATGGGTTTGGATTTACTTTTAAAATATTCGAACATATTTCTTGCTCCATATAATGGCATTTCTGTGAAACAAACTCTTCCATAAGGAGATGTTAGCTTTAAATCAGTTAATATTTTCTTTAATGTTTGTGGTCCATCCTTTTTAGTGAAATGGAACAAATACGGAGATAAATCAGTTCTCGTTTTAATAATGTCTTCTTTCCCTGGCATAGTGTATCTGTTTAATTTGATAGGTTACAAAGATAAATATAAAAACCGTCCTATTCTCACGAACCGGGCGGTGGGTGGTGTTAAGGTGTTTTGTAAATGAGAGTGAACTTTCTTTGCCATCGGCATCAGTTGCGGTGCTAAGCACCGTAACTGAAGATAAAAGGGGGTGGTTTAAAATTTCCCGTTTCAAATCGCAGATTTGCGGTTTGGGAATACGCTATTTTAATATTAATCGAATAATCCAGGTTCATCCTTTAGCCGTTCTTCCCGGAGCTTATCCAATTGTTTCTTTTTTTCAGCGATCGATGTAGTAAGGGTAGCTTTTTGTTGATTTAATTCAGCCAGTTCCTCTAGTAGCTTGATTTCGATTGTATTTTGTTCAATAACTTTTTTCTGTGTACCGAAGAAGTAGCGGAACAAAGCTTTATTGCATTCAACTTGGAACTTGATCAGATTATCCCGAATTTCTTCTTTCACGTTTGCCGGGTTAATGGAGAACAGCCAGCCGGGGAAAAATTCAATCGGAATACATAACATTTCACGCTCTTTCCCATCTGCGGCAACTGTGGTGATAAGGCTAATAGTTGAATTGAAAGTTGGGTGTTCTTTTAATTTTTGGTATTGTGACGAATAATCAACGCCTAAACCTGTACATACGGGTTTAATAGCAACTAATCCATCTGATACATTACTCGCTAAAATTTCAACACCATTGATTCTTGTAACTACTTTTGTTTCCATAATACAAAAAAGAGGTATGGTTTCGGCGGATGCAACGCCTACTCCCAATACCTTTAAAATTTCTTTCTGATGCTGTCGTCTGCATCCCGATCAGCACGCTTTTCATTAACGTGCTGCAAAAATATAGTCAAAATTTTTGAAACCCTTTATCAAAAATGGAGATAATTTCGTGCAGGAGTGCTGTAACAAAGTTTAACGGATAACACAGTCTATGATAGCCATTTGCCCCCTTACCGGGAAAGGGTAAAAACTGTGTGTAATCATACTGGAGTACTGAAAAATAAAAGCCCCTGCATGGCTCGAATGCAGGGGCTTTAATGTCAGATAACAGTCAATCAACATTTGATGGACAGCGAACCAATTTTATTGCTGATATCGCGTAGGGCAAAATTCAGTGTGTCTATTTCTTCTGGACTGAGTTTGTAAACTTGTCCTCTAACAGCATTGCCGTTAATGCGCTGGTATAACCAGGCACGGCTTTTGCCGAAGTACTTTTTAGCAATATAGGAAAGAGAAACAACTTCCGAAATATCTTTCAGTTGCTCTTTTACAGTCAATTCCTTATTAATATCGGCCATTTCCGATTTAATGTCGGCAAGTTCCCCCAGGAGGTGTTTGCGGATCGCCTCTTTGTCTTCCGGTGACGTATAGCGGGCTTTCATGTCAACCAGGAACAAATCCAATTCCTCTCCGGAAAGGGAATCCATTTTTTTTAGATCATCATTTAATGTACTCATAATATCTGGATTTTAGTCCCCTCCGAAGAGGGGACGTTTTTACTTTTTCTTTTTTAATTCCTCGATACGTTGCTTTAGCTTTACGATCTCATCTAACATTTTGTCGGTTTCGACTTCATCCGTATGGGGATCGATTTCCAATACAGCGACTTTTCGTTTCCAGGAATAGATTCGGGCTTCAACCTGAACAATCTTAAATTCCAGTTTTTGAATGTCATCCATCATTTTCAACTTTTGAAATTAATATTCTTGTTATCTGACAATGCAAATATACATAATCTTTTGGTTATGTACAAGCGATAACGGTAAATTTATTTCACTTCATAGAATGTTCCGGTAACTTCCGGATGTATACCGTCATTGGTGATCCGATATTCCAGTTCTTTACAAATGAACAATTTGTTATTTAATAGGAACTGTGCTTGTATGTTTGGCATAGTGTTGATAATGAACTTTATTGTGTATTCTTTAGTCGTGTCAATGTTTTGATTAGGCCGAAAATACTGAATCATACTGTTGGACCCATCTAATCTGAAAGAGCCAATATCCTGTTTAGTACAATCATTTTTACGGAAAATATGAGCTGGTGTGTGATCCGTGAATGTAACGTATTTGTCATTATCATCTGGCTTTGGGAAACATGCGCAGATCGTAACTTGTTTTTTGTTTTTGTCAAAATCAATGACACCATTTTCTATCAGGGACTTTATTGTTTTTATTTCATTTTCTGTGTCAGATTGGTTATTCCCGGGTTGATAGGGAAGAGATGTAGGATATTTTATAACTAATCCTCCATACTGTACTTGGTAAGCCATTCTTGTAAAGGTACAGGGAAAGAAGCTGAGTTTCAAATAATCGTTATCAGGTTCAGATGTGTACTTTTTGAAAGTATTGATTTTAAATAGATATCCTTGGTCTAATTTATTCTGTGGCAAATTGTCTATGGGGTCTATTCTCTTTTCTGGTATATAAAAACAATCGGTTTCTTTTACGTGCCAAATATTTAACGTCTGTATTTGTTCCTCAAATAATTCATCAGGGAAAAAATATCCATCAGCATCCGTAAATTTTTCGATCAGCTCAGAGTAGTTTTCGACTTCAATAACGTTGGCAGTATCTATGATTTCATTAGCGATATCCAAGTATTTGTATTCGGTGGAACTGGGAAAATCGTAGCAAACGTTTTTGTAAGAGATTCTTTCTTCGGGATCAACGGCCGTTCTTTCAAAGGTATCTAAGACGTTGTTTATCGTATAGGTTCCCATGTCATTAGGGGAATAAGCACATAAAATGCGGGCACTTTTATTGATATCATTAATGACAAAGACGATATTCATTAATTTTTCGCATTCTTCTAAGAAATTCTTTACAGTCCATCCTGGTAATATTTTGTTATATTCTCCACTGGTATCATTGTTCAGAATGAAAATGTGGGATAGAAATTGATCATTTTGTGCTTCGTTTAGTTCAATGGTATATCCTAAGGCCTTTAGAATTTTTTCAATCATTCCCAATAAATATGGTTGGATGGCCCGGTTAGTGAAGTCATAAACTAAATTTTCCTTTCGCATCCTTTCCATTTCATAGTATTTGTTGTAAATGGTGTTTCCGATCTTTACCATGGGGCAAGTAAAATTGTAATCAGGAAAATGATTTCTAATAGCTTTGTTGAAATGTTCGTTACTCAAATCATCTTCCTTGCCTAAATCAAGCGATGAAATATAGGAGTCCGCCCCGATGAAATAATTCAGTTCTGAATTCCCGGAAAGTAATTGAATTTTTACTTCTTCGTTGGTATTGCTGATAAAGGCTTCCGTTCCGTTCAAAATAATATGACCGTTTGAAATGAGTATAGCGCTTCTGCCTTCGATAACGGCTGCCGATTGCAGCCGTTCGATATGTTTGTACAGGATAGAATTATTTCTTTCTCTTAAGGAAAGAGAAAGATCCAGAGTAAAGGTACCATTTTTTGTAATGAGTGGGTTTTGCTGCTTGACCTTTAAGTCCATTCCTTTAGGCAATACAACTTGTTTTCCGTCAATCATTAATTCAGTCATCGTGTTGCATTTTTAATTAGTTTGTCATAATCAGTTAAGTTTTGCTTTACACCTCTTGGACCATCGATGTATACTTCTCCGACGAATGGTTCTTTCAATTTCTTCTTTAAAGCGGCCATTGTCCGGGTGTTGCTATCAAGTGCCCGGATGATATCCGGATTGGTAGACGCTGTTTGTCCGATTGAAACCGGCGTATTGTTCGGTGTCCCTATCGATGGAACGGAAGGACTGCCCAATGCACGTGCCATGTCCGGTCCTGTAAGGGCCGAAACATTCCCGGTTCGTTGTGCGTAATCCATGATATCGAATACTGGGCGTAAAATCTGTACGGTTTTCTTATTGGCAACAAATTCGCCTCCATGTGTTTGTATGAGTTTCTTTTTCTCGTATTTACCACCTTCACCGGTATAACCGCCGTCCCACATATTGGCTGCTTGTTCGCGTTGCTGGTTGGCTACTGCGATTTGGGCAGCACCTGCAGCCACTGCAGCAGCGGCTGCAGCAATACCCAGGGCCGGACCGACAACCGGAATACCGGCCATAGCCGAATAAGCACGCATTGCGGCGACTGCGGTATCTGCTGTAATAGACAGAACATTCATTGCAAAGGCTTTGTCTGCGTATTTCTTCCGGACGGCTAACAATTCCGCCTCTTTCTGTTCTTCCAGTTCTGCGGTTGCTTCGTTATCGCCTTCGGCCAGAAGCAATTTGTATTTATACTTCTTTTCGATGGCGGCTTCTTCGCGTGACTGTGCCGTCTGGATAACAGAAACAGCAGAATTAGCAAGACTGGAAATAGTGCCTAATATGGATTCCCTTATTTCCTTTTCACGTTCGGCAGCAACCTTATCTTTAGCCTCTTTTTCTTTCCGATATTGTTCATCCAGAATACTTTTTCTATATAAATACTCTTGATGAGAGATCAACCCGGCTTTATACTTTGCTTCATTCATGGCAATTTGTATTTGGGTACCTTTTGCCATTTCCGCCCAAAGCGGATTTTCATCCGGTTTTTCTTCTTCCGGCTTGACTTTTAATTTTTTCTGTTCGGTTTCTCGACGTTTGGTTTCTGCGATGATTTTATCTGTCAGTTCGACTTCGATATCGGCAGTATTTTCTTTATATTTTTTATAAATATTGATCTTATCGTTAAGGAAAAGAGTTTCAGCAGAAAATAACTGCCGGTTCATTTGTTCCTCTGTGATCTTTCGTTTTATATATTCTTGTTTGATGGCAACTGTTTGAGCTTTATACTCATTTTCAAGATTTTCAGTTTCTTTTTTCAGTGCTTTTTTACGTTCTTTTTCGGTTATCTCTTCCTTTGTAACAGTTGAAACGACTCTCTTGGCAGTGACAGTAACTTCCGGAAGAACATTTTTAATCGGTAACGGGGAAATAAATGGCTGGTATTTTGCCTTTTCTTTTGCCATTTTAGCCGCAGTTTTGTACACAAGATCAATGTAATCTTCGATCTTATTTGCGGTTTTGGGGTCCATGTTTTTCGCATTATCCCCGAAAAAGTCTTTTTTCAGATTGGAGAATACACCGGTAAGGGCTTGTTTTGCGTTGAAACCTTTTTCAACAGCTTTGTCTGTTTGGGCGACGATACGGGAAAGTGCCAGTTCGACTTCACTGACCGGTAATTTCTTTGCAAGTTTAGCGCGGATATCATCAATCTGTTCGGCCTTATCTTCTAAGGCTTCACGTTCGATGTTGTCTACTGCTTCCTTTTGTGTTTTCAGAGCAATGTTTGTCCGAATGGCAGTGTTAACGGCATCCTGTGCGCTCTTGATATCTTTCAGGCTGGATTCTTCGTTTAATAGGTTGGGAAGATAATCACCATATTTTTCGTTTATAACTTCAATCAACCGATTGCGCTGGTCTGTTCCCTGTCCGGCCAACTTCAAAGCGGTAAACAGCTTGTTTGCGGCGGTTTCTTCTTCGAGTATTTCCGTTTTCATCTGCCGGGTGTATTTGTTCGCTTCACGTTGTTTGTTGATATAATTGGCGATAATCATACCCAGGGCTGTTAGTGCGGAAATCAGTAAACCGATCGGATTGAGTTGTACAACCTTGTTAAATGCCACCATCGCTATTTGTGCAGCAAAGAGGCGGCCACGGAGAAGATTATAGACGACAGCCAATGCAGCCAACACCGTGCGATAAGTTGTATTTAAGGCGATACCGGCGGCAGTTAAAGCATTAGTTCGCTGTCCCCACATAACATGCAGTTTTTGAGCGGCAATGTAGGCCAGTAAGACGACAGTTATTTTAGTGAGTCCAGCACCATATTTAATAAAGAACTCTATGAGTACTGCAATTATTTTCAGTAGTGAACTGGATTTAGAAACCATCATACCCATGTACGGGGCTAACTTCTCACCCAATAAATATGAATATTCCTGGAATTTCTTTTTGGCCTTTTCAATAGTGGCCTGTAAAGTGTTGTTCTGAACGTTATATTCATCTATAACAGAAGTACCTGCCTCGAATGCTTTTGTAGTGACTTCTTGCTCTTTCCTGATTTTTCCAACATTGGCAACTATCGTATTTAGCACTCCGATCGCTTCCGTTCCGTCCAGCTTCATTTCTTCGAAGATAGGGGCCAGGTTGATAAGACCTCCGGATTTGTTAAGTTTTTCCATTAACTGCAAAAAGGCCTCGTTCGCATCGGAGAGAACCAGGTCTGTAAACTCCTGAACACTTTTTCCGGCAAGTTTGGCAAATTTAGCCGGTTCCTGATACATTTTCAACCAAACCTTTTGAACAGCGGTAGCCGCCATTTCTGAACGTAGCATGTTTTGATCTAAAACAGAAGCATAGCCCATGATTTGAGGAATAGCGATACCGGCTTGTTTTCCGGTACCGGCAACCCTCGCGGTAAATTCAACCAAGTATTTTTCTGCTGCGGACGAATTTTGTGCAACTTCATTGACAGCAGAAGCAACCGATAACATGCCAGCTTTTAACCCCTTTTCATCTGCAGTGCCGAACATTTGTGCCAGTTTCCCGATGTTTTTTACAGCATCTTCTCCCAAATCTTCACCCAGTGACACATTGATGATGTTGGCACCTTCGACGAACTCTAACAGGTCCTTTTTACCCTGAATACCTAAACGGCCGGCATCGGCGGCCAACTGGTTCAATTTGGTCCGTGCCGCTCGCGTATCCATGTTTTTAAAGGCTTCGTTAAGGTCTTTAACTTCTTCCTTTGTCATGCCTGTATATTTACGGACGTTGGCTTCTTCCTCTTCCAAGCTGGCAAAATCATCCACACATTTGCGCATAGCAAATGTTAAACCGGTAAAACTGGCAATGAAAGCAGTTATCATTCCGAAATACTTATTGAAAGCATCTGTTATGTTACCCAAAGAAAGAATGCTGGTCTTAGTTTTTTCAATTTCAGTATTGGTATTACGCCATTGTTTCCGATGCTCTTGTATGATGGAGTCAAGGGCCTGTATTTTCTTTCCGGTCTGAATATATTTTTCAGAACCGATCGTCATTTTGGCTTGTTCGTTTTGGAGTTTCTTAAATTCTCCCTGAACGGATTTTAGATCATTGTTGATTTGTTGTCCGTTTATATAGAGATAAATACCTCTTTTTGTCACAATTTTGTCATCTGCCATGGTCAAGGTGTTTTATCAATTAAAAGTTTGTTTGCTTGCTTCATTACAGCTAGAGCTGCTTTATCTCCGTGATAGGCCGCGGCAACGTCTGCCAGGCGTTCAATATTTCCACGAATTTCGATATCCAGCCAGTCGAAGCCGTGACGGGCTACGGGCCTATGATCTCCGGTATACTCTTTCCATGTTTTAGCAGGTCGACCTCGATACATCCGATATTTGTCATTATCTCCGCGATGGCCGCGTATAACTGTGCTGCCTTTACGAATATATCCCCGGCCTACACCGTAATGGATAAATACCAGATAGAAGTTGAATTTGAAACCTGTGGAATAGATTTCACCGAATTGGGATTTGAAAGACGGTGAAATAGTTCGCAGGCCTTTACCGGAACTTTCGCTGGTTGTAGCTTGCCGTAATCGTCCCTTTGCTCTTCCTCTTACCTGGAAGGTCCAGTCTTTGATCTGTTTGTTATACTGTTCAACGGTAATGGTCGTTTCGATTGGTTGGTTTGGGTTCGCTTGCATTGGCTGTCAGTTTTAAGCAAGAACCGCCCGGACTTCACAGTAGGGGCGGTTCGGGGTTAATCATGAACAATTATTTTTCTACATTTATAAATAATACCTATTACTAATATTATGGAGAGTGTTGCGATCATCCATCGGGGAGGTTTAAGTAACCGGCTATCCGTTTTTTTATCCTGATATTCGATTTGCTTACGGATATCATTCTTTTTTTTGTCGTTACTTAAATCAGTTTCGTTTTCTGCCTTTTTGTTTGAAATAGCAGTTTCTTTCCCTTCTAACTCAATATCATACCGCGTTTCAGAAATGATTGGTTGATTCCCGAAGGAGTCGGGTGGAGCGTAGAAACGCTCTGTTTTTTTGATAGTCGCTCTGTAGTGGGAGAGAAGAGAATCTAAAACAGACGAATTTGTGCGTTTATGGAACTCTAAGTGTTCTAACGTTTCCCTGTTTATATCGGAATCTCGATTCAATGTCTCTGAAGTTGTCCGGCAAGCAGTTAAAATCAGAGAGAATAATATGAAGAGTTTCACTTGCATCAGCCTAAAAATTTAAAATCATTGATACGATTTATCCAACCTTTGAGGAATTTGTTTTGTGTAGGGTCCTTCCTACAAATATCCTGGCAGAATTTGATGCGTTCAGCCTTTAGGACTTCAAAGAATACAGAAGGGTTGACCTGGTTTAGTGTAGCCAATGTGATTTGACCGACAATCCCATCCGGATTAACTTTTAAGAGACGTTGTGGAATGACAATACCCCATTTCCCGGAAGCCCAAACCCAATCGACCAAAATGTTTGCAAGGGATTGACAGCGGATATAATCCGCTTTCCATCGGTTCCAGTAATGTGTTCGGAGCAGGTTAACGACATCATCGCGTGTGATCAATTTCAGATCATCCACATCGATATCCCCATCACCGTCTTTATCATAGCCGCAGTTTTTCCAGGTGGCCAATGTTACCCCCATGTTTGTTTTACCGCCTTTGTCTTCTTTGACATCCGCCCAGCCACCTTCCCATTGAAAGATAATAGGTGCCAATAATTCAATTTTAGCCATTCTGTTCCCCCTTTCTTTGTTCTAAGAAAGATTCCAGGAATGGAACTTTTTTCATGAATTCAAAACTGATAAGCCAGTAACAAAAAGCAATCCATTGGGACCCGGGGAATATCCGTTTGAGGTTTTTAAAAACATTGACGGCATAGAAGTATAAAACCACATGCGTTACAATAGAGATAGAGACAAGAGCTTCTCCAGCATTGTCCATGTGTTCACCGATCGTAAAAACAGATGCGACAAAAACAACGAACACACATGCTTCGGAAAAGCAGGAAAAGGCTTTTTTAAAATCAAAATCTTCTTTGTTAACCAGCATCCCGGAAAGGTAACCGGCCATAAAGTTTAGGACAAAAGCCAAGGTTACGGCGAAAAGAATGCCGTTGATCGGGCTTAAATATGCCATCAGGGATGACAGAGAAACAACGATGATAGTTTTTAAATCTTCCATTTTTAGAGGTTAAGGGTTAATGTGTTTTGATACAAAAGAATGGAAAGGAGCCTTTATGAAAAAGGACACCTTTCGCATTAGGGATAGCAGGGTAAATCCGCGAAGCGATTGGAACGGATAGCCCGACGGCTTCGCCGAAATGCCCTGAATCTGTTTAGTTCGGCAAAACTGTTCCCTCTTTGACAGTGATAGAAAACGGTTGGGAGTTATTCTCGGAAGGGAGTAAGATCTTTTCCAGAGTTTCCAATCTTTTTTCCAGGTCAGTTTTCCGTGTAATCGTGACTGTGAAAAGATTATTTTCCATGTCAGCTAAAATTGATTTTCCTTTTTCAAAACCGATCAATTCTTCCACAGTTTCCGCTGTGCCGTTGTTGTCGGTAGTGATAGATAGGATTTCTTTGCCGAATAGGGTTGTTTTAATTTCCTCCATAGAGGATGCTTCAACAATGGTAGTGAGTGTATCACCTACTACCTTGTAATCGTGACAGTTTAAATTTTCGATTTTCATTGTTTATTAATTTACAGTATAGACATCAAATGTGACATTGCCAACAGAAGAGCCAGAGCCAACTACTTTAGCACCTCGTAAAGCGACTCCTGAAGAGACTGTAGTATCACCACTATGGCGACTGACAGAAAGGATAAGAATAGAGGTGTTGACACCAGAGTAAACAGTATAATCTGTGTCTCCGTCATCTTTACATTTCACTGGAATATATATAGAGTTTGTATTAAGTTCACTTTCCCATGTACCGGAACCACTACCAATAACTAATTGTTTTTTAGAGAATAGTGATGAACTAGAAATTGCAGCAACAATATTGTTTCTGTATTGTGAAATGACAGAAACAACGGCTCTTGAAGCAGTTGCTGAAGCGGCTACCGCCGACATCGCTACGGCGCTGGCGGCTACCGCCGACATCGCTACGGCGCTGGCGGCTACCGCCGACATCGCTACGG
>OWII01000152.1_pt1 | contig 51856 bp, 44 predicted proteins | sample 1732591 | NCBI WGS metagenome assembly OWII01 (sample SAMN05065732, study PRJEB22554) | human gut metagenome | biome: ENVO:2100002; feature: ENVO:00000062; material: ENVO:00002003 | host: Homo sapiens | place: USA | reverse complement strand
TCACGGAGCTCGATGCGCTGGCCAACGTCGATTTCGCCACCCGGCAGGAGAAGGCGCAGAAACGGCAGCTGACGCTGGTGCGTCTGGGCACTTCGGGCGCCATCCAGCCCGACATCAAGGTAGGGGAGTTCGTCTTCTCGCGCACGTCGGTGGGCTTCGACGGCCTGCTGAACTACTACAAGGGCCGCAACGACGTCTGCGACCTCGCCATCGAAAAGGCTTTCATGGAGCACGTCGGCTGGAACGAACTGCTTCCCAAGCCCTACTTCATCGACGCCGACAAGACGCTGTTCGAGCATTTCCGCGACGTGACGCGCGAGGGCATCACCATCGCCGCTCCGGGCTTCTATGCGCCGCAGGGCCGCTGGGTGCGCCTCGAACCGCAGGACGCGCGGCTCAACGAGAAGATCGAATCGTTCGACTACCACGGACGCCGCATCACCAACTTCGAAATGGAGGGTTCGGCGCTGGCCGGTCTGGCGGCCCTGATGGGCCACCGCGCCGCCACGATCTGCACGATCATCGCCCAGCGCATCGCCCAGAACGTCGATACGGACTACAAACCCTTCGTGCGCAAGATGATCTCCACGGCGCTCGACAAACTCGCAGTTTTAGAATAACAGAAACCATAACAGAAAATAAAGAAAGGAAACAAACGTATGAAATTTTCAGTATCAAGCTCGGCCCTGCTCTCGCTTCTGGCTACCACCGGCAAGGTTATCAGCAATAAGAACACGCTTCCCATTTTGGATTACTTCCTGATGGAGCTGAGCGGCAACGAACTGAAGGTCACGACTTCGGACCTCGAAACGACGCTCATCGGCTCCATTACGGTAGACAGCGTGGAGAGCGAGGGAACCATCGCCGCACCCGCCAAACTGATGCTCGACTCCCTGAAGGAGTTCTCCGAACTGCCGCTGACCATCGACGTAAACGATAAGAACTGGGAAATCACGATCAACTGGAAGAGCGGTTCGCTATCGATTCCCGGTGCGAGCGCCGTGAGCTATCCCGCCGTACCGCAGCTGAGCGCCGAGAAGAAGGAGCTGAGCATGGACGTGGATACGCTGGTCAACGGCATCAACAAGACGATCTTCGCCACGGCCGACGACGAACTGCGTCCCGTGATGAACGGCATCTACATCAATCTGGCGCCCGGCGCGCTGACGTTCGTGGGCACCGACGCGCACAAGCTCGTGAAGTACGAGTCCGAGACCGCGAACGAAGTCACGGCTTCGTTCATCCTGCCCAAGAAACCGGCCAACCTGCTCAAATCGGTGCTGCTGAAGGAGGACGACGCCATCGAGATGAGCTTCGACTCGAAAAACGCGCTCTTCAAGCTCAAGAGCCACACGCTCGTCTGCCGTCTGATCGAGGGCAACTACCCGAACTACAACGCCGTGATTCCGGCCAACAACCCCAACAAGGTGCTGGTGGACCGCGTCGAGCTGGTGAACGGCATCAAGCGCGTGGCGGTCTGCTCGAATCCGACCACCAACCTGATCCGCATGGACATCGGCGACAACCGGATCAACCTCACGGCGCAGGACATCGACTTCTCGGTGTCGGCCAACGAGACCATTTCGTGCAGCTACGACGGCGAGGAGATCACGATCGGCTTCAAATCGACGTTCCTCGTCGAGATACTCTCGAACATGGACACGCCGACCGTGGTCATCGAACTGGCCGACTCGACCCGTGCCGGCGTCTTCAAACCCGTATATGACGACAAGCAGACAAGCTCGACGCTCATGCTGCTCATGCCGATGATGATCAACGCATAACGGCCCCTCAGATGAAGTTAAACCTCAAGCGCCCGATCATCTTCTTCGACCTCGAAACGACCGGCGTGGACACCGCCAAGGACCGCATCGTCGAGATTTCGATGGCCAAGATCATGCCCGACGGCGAAGAGATCGTCAAAACCCGCAAGCTCAATCCGGAAATGCACATTCCGGAGGAGGCTACCGCCATCCACGGCATTACGGACGAGGACGTCAAGGATTGCCCGACCTTCGCGCAGGTCGCCAAATCGCTCGAACAGTTTATCCGCGGCTGCGACTTCGGAGGGTTCAATTCGAACCGCTTCGACCTGCCGGTGCTGGTCGAGGAGTTCCTGCGCGCGGGAGTGGACGTGGACTTCAAGCGCCGCAAATTCATCGACGTGCAGAACATCTTCCACAAGAAGGAGCAGCGCACGCTGGTGGCGGCCTACAAGTTCTACTGCGACAAGGATCTGGACGACGCACACTCGGCCGAGGCCGACACGCTGGCGACCTACGAGGTGCTCAAGGCCCAGCTGGAGCGTTATCCCGATCTGGAGAACGACATCGACAAGCTGGCCGAATTCTCGACCCGCGCCGAAACGGCCGACTACGCCGGACGCATCCTCTTCAACGAAAAAGGCGAGGAGGTCTTCGGATTCGGCAAATACAAGGGCCGCAGCGTGGAGGAGGTCTTCCGCATGGAACCGAGTTATTACGCATGGATGATGAACGGCGATTTCCCGCTCTACACCAAGAAGGTCATCACCGAAATCCGCATGCGCGAAAAACTGAAATGACGATGAAGCGACTTTGTGCGACAGTCTTGCTGCTCCTGTTGAGCGTGTGCGCCTTCGCGGTGCAGAAGTCGGGAACGATCGTTTACATCAACGGCTCGAAATTCTACATCCATACGGTGCAGCCCGGCGAAACGCTTTACGGACTGTCTAAGGCGTACGAGGTGGGCGAGAAGGTGATTCTTCAGTACAATCCGTCGGCAGGCGGCGGGCTGAAGGCGGGGGAGAACGTCAAGATACCCTTCGTGACGGCCGTGCCCGAACCCAAGTCGGAGCGGAAGCTGCGCAGGACCTTCGACTCCCACACCGTCGCGCAGGGCGAAACCCTGTACGCCATTTCGCGCAAGTACGAAATCCCGATCCAGACCGTCATCGAGGACAATCCGAGTCTCGATCCGACCAACCTGCGGCTCGGAGAGCGCATCCTGATCCGCAAGAAGGAGATCGGCTCCGAAGACGAGGCCGGCGCCAAGGAGCAGTGGGAAGCCTACCGCAATACGCTCAACAGCGTCGCCGAGGAGGGCTATGCCTATCATATGGTCAAGCCGGGCGAAACCTTCTATTCGCTGTCGCGCCGCTTCGGCATCACCGAAGAGCAGCTCGGCACGCTCAACGGAGGGCTGAAACCCGCCGACCTGAAAGCCGGAGCGATCATCAAGGTTCCGGGTTCTCCCGAAGAGCTGGCCGCCGGGGAGCGGCAGCCTGCCGACACCGTGCGCGCGGACTCCGTCCCCGACCTCTCCGCCGACAACAGGGTGAAGGAGATCGAATTCCGCGCACTGCGGCGCAGTGCGACGCTCGACGTCGCCCTGATGCTGCCGATCGCCGTCGACGGCGACGCCAATTCCAACTATCTGGAGTTCTATCAGGGATTTCTGCTCGGACTGGACAGCGTGAAGACCAAATCCGGCTATTCGATGAACGTCTGCCTGTACAACACGGCCCGCGATGCGGAGAAAATCCGCGAAATCACCGAGAGCGACGCCTTCCGCAATACCGACCTGATCATCGGTCCGGTCTACGAGGAGGGGCTGTATCCGGTCATCCGGTTCGCCGAGGAGCACAACGTGCCCGTCGTTTCGCCGCTGGCCAACATCACGGGCATGAACAGCGACGTGCTGTTCCAGATGGCGCCCGACCCGGCGCACAAATGGGAGAAGGCCGCCGAACTGGTGAACGGGGACCGGCAGGTAACGCTGATCTACACCGAAAGTACGGACAAGGAGTTCGAGAAGGAGATACTGACGCTGCTCGGCGATTCGGACTATAAGAAGCATACCTATAAATATGTCCATCCGTCGGCCCGCACGAACAGCAATTCGGGCGATCTGACGCCGCTGCTGGACAACGGCGCCGACAACGTATTCATCGTCATGTCCGACAACGAGGTGGACGTGGACCGCATTCTGGCGGCCATCGCTTCGGCCGACACCAACATATCGAGCCGCGGCCGCACGGCCCCCCGGTTCGTCGTGCTGGGCAATACGCGCTGGAACCGCATGAACAACATCGACCGCACGATGTTCTTCAAGGACCGCGTGATCTTCATCTCGACCTACCACGCCAAGCGCGACTCGCAGACGATTCTCGACTTCGACAGCGCCTATATCCGCTCCTTCGGGTCGCTGCCCACGCTCTTTTCGTACCGCGGCTACGATGCGGCGGTGATCTTCTGCCCCGCGATGTACAACGACATCGAGTACGACATGGAAGGCCGGAGTTACGCGCCCCTTCAGACCTCCTATCTCTTCGGACAGGGCGAGGAGCGCCACAACCACGTCAACCGCAGCTGGATGAGAGTCAACTACAACAGCGACTTCACGATAACCGTCGAATAGCAAGACTATGGCATCTTTGACAAACGCAATACCCGAAAAAACCATCGAGCGTCTGAGCGAATACCGCCGCACGCTGCTGGCCAGCCACAAACAGGGGATCACGCATATCTTCTCGCACGTGCTGGCGGGCATCCACGGCATCACGGCCGTGCAGGTCCGGCGCGACCTGATGCTGATCGGCTTTTCGAGCGATACGAAGAAAGGGTACGACGTGCAGGTGCTCATCGAATACATCAGCCGAATCCTCGACAGCCCTTCGCAGATGAATATCGCCGTGCTGGGCATGGGACACCTCGGACAGGCCATCACCAAATATTTCAACGGCAAGGGACTCAAACTGAAAATCACCGCCGCGTTCGACGTCGATCCCGGCAAGGTCGGCAAGACCATCGACGGCATTCCGTGCTATCACATGGATACGTTCGAAGAGATCGTCGAGGACAAGGACATCAGCATCGTGATCGTCTCCTCGCCGACGCAGGTGGCGCCCAGTCTGGTCGTTCCGATCATCAACGCCGGAATCCGTGGCGTGCTGAACTTCACCTCCACGCCGCTGAACTTTCCGCAGGGCATCGTGGTCGAGAATTACGACATCACCACGCTGCTCGAAAAAGTAGCCTACTTCGTCAAGGAGAACGAAGAGAAAAACAGCAGCAACACCTAAACAAAGAGCGGCAGGAGAGAGAGCAATGAGGGTTTTTCACGGTTTCGAAGCGCTTCCGCATTTCACGCATCCGGCGGTGACCGTCGGATCGTACGACGGCGTGCACAGCGGCCATCTGAAACTGCTGCGCACCGTGACCGCCGCGGCCCGCGGGCAGGGCGGCGAAAGCATCGTCTTCACTTTCGAGCCGCATCCCCGCATCACGCTCGGCAAGGCCGACGGCCTGCGCCTGCTGACGACGCTCGACGAGAAAATCTGCCTCCTCGAACGGCTGGGGATCGACAATCTGGTCATCATCCCCTTCGACAGAGCCTTCAGCCGGCTGGCTCCGGACGAATTCGTCCGCGACTGTCTCGTAGGCCATACGGGAGCCGAAACGCTCGTCGTAGGCTTCAACCACCGCTTCGGACACAACAAGCAGGGCAGTTACGATTATCTGGACAGCCACGGATTCGGCCTGCGCGTAATAGAGGTTTCCGAATGCGACGTGGACGCCGAAAAAGTAAGTTCGACGGTGATCCGGCGGTTGGTCGAAAAGGGCGAAATGGCGCGCGCCGCGCATCTGCTGTCGCACCCCTATCTGGTAATCGGCCGGGCGCAGCGGAACCGCATCCGGGTGGACGATCCGCTGAAACTCCTGCCCCCTCCGGGCGAATACGACGCACACATCAACGGCAAGCCGGCCCGGCTCACGGTCGATGCCGCTCAGGAACTGATAACCCGCGACATACTGCCCGAAGGGCGTGTCGTCATAACATTTTAAACCATGCTGAGTTACGACTGTCAAATAAGGGTTTGGTACAAGCATACCGACCAGATGGCGATCTGCCACCACTCGAACTATATCTGCTATTACGAAGCCGCGCGCAGCGAATTGCTCCGCTGGCTGGGCATGTCTTTCGCCGAGGTCGAGAAGCGGGGCATCATGATGCCGATTCTGGAGGTGCAGTCCAAATACCACCGTCCGGCCTATTACGACGAACTGCTCACCGTACGCATCATGCTGAAAGAGCTTCCCACGGCCCGCATCAACTTCTTCTACGAAATCTACAACGAAAAGGGCGACCTGCTCAATACGGGCATGACGCAGCTGGGCTTCATCCACAGCGACACGCGCCGCCCGTGCCGCGTTCCCGACTGGTTCCTGCAGCTGGTCACCAACAAGTGGACGGAGGAGTAGAAGCGGCAGCGACACCTCCGATGATTCCCGCTACGGCAAGGCTCCGGAGCGACGCAATGGCGGAGACTCCAACGGAACGATACTGAAAAACACCGCATACGAAAGAACCGCACCCATCGGGATGCGGTTCTTTTTTCCGGAACGCGACTCCGGCTATTTTTCGATCAGCGAAATCGAACGCTGGATGAAGTCGGTCAGGTTCTTGCCCTTGAGCATGCCGTTGGTCAGCAGCGCAAGGTCGATGATCTGCTTGACGAGCCGGTTTTCGCCGCCGATCTCGCGCAGCCGCTCGTTGCGCTCGTCGCGCAGCGTGACGATCTTCTTCGACAGCTCCTCGCGCGTCGATTTCTCTTCGGGAGTCAGCTCCTCTTCCTTCTTGCCCTTCACCACCTCGTCGAAGCGGTTCTCCTCGGCGACCGCCGCGTCGATCTTCTTGGTGATCGACTTCAGCTTGTCGCCATAGGCCTTCTCCGCGTCGGAGAGAATGTCGGCGACGATGGGGTGGTTGCCGTTTACCGCAATGGTGAAGTTGTCGGGCATCTGTCCGTAGAACTGGCTCATGCCGCCTCCGCCGCCCATCGCGGCCATCTCTTTCATACGGCGCATGAATTCGTTCTGCGTGATGACCACGGGCGCTTCGTCGGGCGACATGGCCTCGAACGAAATGTTGTAATGGATCTTGTCGTCCTTGGGCATCTGGCTCTCGAATACCGGGCGCAGCAGCTCCTGCTGGGCTTCGGTGAGCGACATCTTGATATTCTCCTCCTTCTGGATCAGCTTGTCGATCACGTCGCTGTCCACACGCACGAAACGCGTCTCCTTGTTCTTCGACTCGTACCAGTTGATATAGTGGTTGTCCAGCTGACCGTCCATCAGCAGCACGTCGTACCCCTTGGCCTTGGCCGCTTCGAGGAACGTGTGCTTCTCCACGGGATCGTCCACATAGAGGAAGACGACCGTCTTGTTCTTGTCGGTCTGGTTCTCCTTCACCTTCTCCAGATACTCCGCAGGCGTGAAATACTTGCCCTCGATGTTCTTCCAGAGCATGAACTCCTGCGCCTTCTCGGAGAACTTCTCGTCGGTGAGGATGCCGTATTCGATGAATATTTTCAGATCGTCCCACTTCGCCTCGTAGTCCGCGCGCATGGTGTTGAACAGCTCCTGCAGACGGTCGGCGACCTTGCGGGTGATGTAGCTCGAAATCTTCTTCACGTTGGAGTCGCTCTGCAGGTAGCTCCGCGACACGTTGAGCGGAATGTCGGGCGAGTCGATCACGCCGTGCAGCAGCGTCAGGTATTCCGGCACGATGCCCTCGACCTGATCCGTCACGTACACCTGATTCGAATAGAGCTGAATCTTGTTCTTCTGTATCTCGAAGTTGTTGTGGATCTTCGGGAAATAGAGGATGCCCGTCAGGTGGAACGGATAGTCGATATTCAGGTGGATCGAGAACAGCGGCTCGTCGCTCAGCGGGTATAGCTCATGATAGAACTCCTTGTACTGCTCCTCGGTGATGTCGGCGGGTTTGCGCGTCCAGAGCGGATCGATGTTGTTGATGATGTTGTCCTTGTCGGTATCGACGTACTTGCCGTCCTTCCACTCCTTGACCTTGCCGAAGGCGATGGGCACGGGCAGGAAGCGGCAGTATTTGCGCAGCAGCTCCTCGACCTTCGAACTTTCGGCGTACTCCAGCGAATCCTCCGAAAGATGCAGGACGATCGTCGTGCCGCGGTCATGCTCCGCATCGGTCTCCTCCATTTCGAATTCGGGCGTGCCGGTGCAGCTCCAATGCACGGTCTTGGCCTCTTTCTTATAGGATTTGGTGAAGATCTCGACCTTGTCGGCCACCATGAACGACGAGTAGAAGCCCAGTCCGAAATGACCGATGATCGACTGGTTCTTGTACTTCTCCATAAACTCCTCGGCGCCTGAGAAGGCGATCTGGTTGATATACTTGTCCACCTCTTCGGCGGTCATGCCCACACCGCGGTCGGTCACGGTCAGCGTTTTGGCCTCCTTGTCCACGGCGACGTGAATCGTCAGGTCGCCCAGCTCGCCCTTCATTTCGCCGATCGACGAAAGCGTCTTCAGTTTCTGGGTAGCATCGACCGCATTGGAAATCAGCTCGCGCAGGAAAATTTCATGGTCCGAATAGAGGAACTTTTTAATCACGGGGAAGATATTCTCCGTCGTAACCCCGATTTTACCGTTTTTCATAGTTTTATATTTAGCTGTATTTTGATTCATTTCATCCGACCATCCATCAACAAACCGTGTGCCACCGCCCGTTTTCTGCCAAACTGTCAGTCGGGCATGACAAAGGCCGCCGTAAAAAGTTGCCGCGGCGGGAATTTTGCCGTATATTTGTCCGACTTCAAACAGTTACCACTATGGATTTTCTCTCTCTGGCAAAAAAGCGGTACGCATGCCGCAAATATGCCCCGGCAAAAGTCGAGCAGGAAAAGCTCGACATCATTCTGGAGGCGGGCCGCGTGGCTCCTACGGGCGCCAACCGCCAGCCCCAGCGGCTCATCGTCGTACGCTCGCAGGAGGGGATGGAGCGTCTGGCACGCTGCACCCGCGACTTCGGCGCTCCCTGCGCCGACACCGGCGAAGCATGGACCCGCAAATACGACGGTAAAACGATCAGCGACATCGACGCTTCGATCGTCACCGACCACATGATGCTGGCCGCAGCGTCGCTGGGGCTCGACACGCTCTGGATCTGCATGTTCAAACCCGAAGCCGTCCGCGAAGAGTTCCGGCTCCCGGAACATGTGGAACCCGTCAATATCCTGCTCATCGGCTACGGCATCGGCACTCCCGCCGATCCCGACCGTCACGACCTGCTGCGCAAACCGCTCGCGGAAACAGTCGTATACGAAACCTTCTGACCGGAACGGAAGCCCAAAATTCCCCGACGGCAAAGGCGGCGGTTTTTGCGAACCTCCGCATCCGCGCACACCGGAAGATTCCGGCTACAACCGACAGCAAAAAATAAGCGAAGGCCTCACGGGCCTTCGCTTATTTCGTATCTGCGCCGGTCAAGCGCGTTATTTGCTGCGCACACAGCGCACCATCATCGCCGTAGCAGGTACGACCCCGCCTGCGGAAACCGACGGATTGTTCGTTGTGCTGGCCGTAGACCATGCCAGATAGCAATACTGTCCCGGCTTGGTCGCGCTCTCATCGGCCGTCCATACTGAGATGATATTCGGCAGCATGGTCTTCGTACCGTCCTTGTACAACTGTCCGGAAGGCACCATGTAGATATTCTGCATGCCGTCGCTGCACATTCTGAACGCATAAGGCTCGAATTCTTTCGCCCCGTCGGCGACAAGTTCCAGAAGCTGCTCCGAAGTGGGCATACGCCACGTTCCGGCAGGCGCCACGAGCGAACACGGGTCTACATCGCCGTAGGGGACGTCCGCATAGTTCGGAATCGACTGTTCACCGGGTCCGTAAACCACACCCTGATATTTCGTCGAACTCGAAACCGTGCCTTCGAACTTGATGCCGTACTTGCTCTTCCACTTGAAGTACATACCGCGCTCCTTGGGTTCCGCAAAGGTATAGGCTCCGTCAACGACAGTCAGGTAGCCTTCGCTCCAAGTCACCGAGAAGGCGTTCGTCGCGGGGTTGGCCTCCTGCCGGACGCTCTTTCCGGTATCGGAGCCGTTGACCCAGATGGCGAGCGTGCGCTCCTCGCCCGAATTTTCGGGAACCGAGAACGAAACGGTCGGATTCTCCTTCGATCCGTTCTGCGTCAGCTCCAGCCCGTCGCTGCCTTTGATGACCACGGGGAACGACGCAAGGTCGCTCTCGCACTTTACGCTCAGCGTAAACGCTTCGTAGGTGGCTTTCGACGGAGAGTGGGATATGTAATCCACATAGTTTTTCTTTCCCGGCTGTACGAACGAGATACCCGAATAAACCCGGTTGATGAACAGCCGCCATTCACGGTTTCCGACTTCGTCGTTCTTGGGCACGGTCAGCGTAACCTCCGTCTCGGACGGCGATGCGTCGATGGACCGAATCTCCCCGTCCTCGGCTTCGATATCGACCTCGTAAGCCGGGAATTCACCCGGATCGGTCTTGACGGTAAGCTTGAACGAAGCATTGTCCGTCACCGAAGCCGGCGTATGCGACACATAAGAAGGCTGGCGGATATTCTTCACGCAGCGGAGCGAAGCCATGTTCGTGCCCGCAAGATCGTAATCCACCATCGAATAGTCGGCGTTGAGTACATAAATCACACCTTCACCCGCATAATTGGCGCCCAGTCCCCAATATCCGCCGAACTGAGACTTTCCGCTGATCTGACCCGAAGCAAGGGGCGTATAGGCCGTTCCGGCATACGAACCGCCGTCGGACGGCACGCCGTATTTGCTGCCCTGCCGGAAATAGAGTCCGAGATCGGACATCTTGTCGGCAACGGCGAATTTACCGTCCATAAGCGTAACGTTGCCCTTCGCCCAATAGAAACCGGCCGTCAGTACGAGCGCGGCCTCCTGCCGGGCTTCGACGATCTTCGTCCATTGGGGTTCCGCACCCGCATCGGCCATCTCCACAACGATATTGCGTTCGTTCTCGGTATAGTTGCCCGCGATTTCGACGTCGATGCTCTCGGTCCGCTCCGTCACCGCCACCGGATCGCCGACCTTGTCGCCGAGCGTCACGCGGTACTGCCATTCGACGAAAATCGGATCGGCCGCACGGGTCTCGATGCTCGTGGTGAAACCGAGTTTGTAACCGCCGCCGTTGTAAGGAACCGTTTCCGGAATGGTCGTGGAGTCGTATTCGGTTACACAATAGTCTTTTAAGGCAGGCTCCTGTTCAGCCTCGACGATCCGAATCCACCGGGGGGGGGTAGCGGCATCCTCTGTTACAGCCATTTCCACGACGACCGCCCGCGGTTCCTTGCTGTAGTTGGAACCGATGACGACCGATACTTCCGTTTTGGGTTCGGTCACGGCTATCGCATCGCCGACAGCCTCACCGAGCGTCACACGGTACTGCCACGGTTCGAATACGGGAACGACCGGCTGGGAGCGAGTTTCGGTGCGGGTCGTAAAAGTCATCGTGTAGGCACCGCCTTCGGCAGGTATCGTCTCAGGAATGGTCGTCGATGCGAATTCGGTCACCGTATACTCCGTTTTTTTCGTCGGTTCCGTATTGTCGTCCGAACAGGCCGACAATACGACACACAACATGCCCAACGGAAGGCATAAACATTTCCGGTTAAAATAATACAAATCCACAGCAAAACAGGTCCCGTTACAAGTCGAAAACCACCTGAAATCGCAACCAGCATATCATTTTCGCACGCGGCACGAACATCCCTCGAAATCACCTATAGCGCAAAAAGACAGCGGGCCGAAATTCGGTCCGCTGTCTGCGTTGAAGAATCCGTACGGATTCCCCGTTTCGTAAATCATCCGGCAGGTCACTTGGCGTACAGCCGGAACTTCATGCGCCAGCTTTCGCCCGGAGCGACCGCCTGAAAACCTTCGGCCTCAGGGTCCGCGGCGTTCGGGGCGTTCGTCGTCCACGACTGCGGTTCGGGACAGCAGTAGGGCACCCGGCCGCCGTTGTTCCAGATCGTCCAATAGGTCGTCTGCCGATCGACCTCGTAGAAGGTGCGGACGCCCGTACGGAGATTCTCGACCAGCGCCCCCCGGAAAGGCTTGCCGTCCACCTCGATTTCGCGCAGCGTGAAGCCCGCTTCGATCGGCTCACAGTCCGTTACCCGCAATCCGCCTTCGCGCAGTCTGGCGAACTGTTCCGACAACGGCAACTTACGCCCTGTCGGGATATTACGCCCGCTCAGCTCAACTTGTTCTCCAACTGCGACGCGCATCACATAATCCGCCGCCTCACCGCCCGCAAAGGGAATCTGCATCGGCGTATGAAACCCGACGCCCACGGGCATCGGCTCCGCACTGCGGTTGGCGAACATCACCTCCTGCTCCAGTCCTTGGGCCGTAAGGCGGAAAGTGATCTTGCATTTGAACTCGTGCGGAAAGTCGCGGAAAATCGCGTCGTTTCCGGCGTTCGAATAGTAGCGGCACTCTACCAGCACCTCCTCTCCGATCTCCCAAGCCTTCGACACGGCGAAAGGCTGGCTCTTGAGGATGCCGTGGTGGTAATGGTGCTCTTTGGCGTTCGTTATGGGAAAGCGGTAAGTCCGGCCGCCGAACGTATAACACCCGTCCTCGATCCGGTTGGGCGGAAACAGGATCGGCAGTCCGAAGACATGCGGCCGTCCCTTGAACGTTTCGACCTCGTCGTCGGCCGGTGCCCGCAGAATCTCGGCGCCCAGCCGCGTATTGGTCAGCCGGATGAGGTTTGCGCCCATGCCCGGAATCAGCAGGGCCGTATAGTCGCCTTTCGAGAACTCGACGGCCCGCATCCCATGCCAGTCGGTACTGCGGAGCATTTTAGAGCAGTTTTTCGATCTTCTCCGCGAGTGCGGCCTTCGACGCGGCGCCCACCTGCTTGTCGACCAGCTCGCCGCCCTTGAGGAAGACGATGGTCGGGATGTTGCGCACGCCGTATTTCATCGTGATTTCGTCATTCTCCTCCACGTCGCATTTACCGATCAGCACGCGGCCCTCGTATTCGGCGGCGAGTTCGTCCACGATGGGAGCGATCGTGCGGCACGGACCGCACCACTCGGCCCAGAAGTCGATGACGACGGGGAGCTCCGATGAAATTACTTCCTGAAAATTCTCTTTCGTGATTGCTAAAGCCATAATTATTAAGTTTTAAAATGTTATTATGCGATGGAATACTTTATCTCGTTATCGTCCAGATACGAAACCAGCGACTGCGTCAGGCTCACCTTGTGGCTCTTCGAGAAGAGACTGAGCGAAACATGCGCTTCGCGGTCGATCACGCTGATGCGGAAAAGGGTCTCGCCCTTTGCCTCCTTCACCTTCTCCGTCAATTCGCGTACCAGCGTCGGGGTTACGTCCTCGACGGGCAGCAGCACGTTCATCTCCTTGATCATCGTGTCGCGCATCTCCGAGAGCTGCACCATCGAGATGATCTTGAACTCCAGCTCCTTGTCGTTATAGGGTTTGGGCTGGACCCGTCCCCGGACGAAGAGGAAATAATCCGAGAAGAGGTACTTGCGGAAATTCTCGTAATCCCTGCTGAACAGCGCGAATTCATGCGTGCCGTTGTAATCCTCCAGCACGAATTTGCCCCACGGCTTGCCGGTCTTGGTGATGAGGTTCTGCACGCTGACGACCATACCCGCGACAGCTATCTCCTGCCCCTTGAGCGCTTCGAGGTTTTCCAGCTCCGTGAGCTGGGTCTTGCACATGTGGTTGATGATGATCTTGTAGTCGTCGAGCGGGTGCGCCGAGAGGTAGTGACCGATCATCTCGCGCTCCTTGGCGAGCGTTTCGAGCTGGCTCCAATCGGCGCATGCGGGCAGCACGGGGCGCTGGATGTCAACGTGTCCGCCGCCGCCGAAGAGGCTCTGCTGGGCGTTGTTCTTCTCGGCCTGAAAACGCTGTCCGTAACGCATCAGCTGCTCGATAAAGGTCACGCCCGTATTGTCGCGCGCGTCCGCACCGAAGAACTTGCCGCGGTGGAAGCCCGATATCGAGTCGAAACCTCCGGCATAGGCCAGATTCTCGAAACACTTGCGGTTTACGGCCGAGAAGTTCACACGCTCCATCAGGTCGTATATGTCCTTGAAACGGCCGTTGGCGTTGCGCTCCGCGATGATGCTCTCCACGGCGGCTTCGCCGACGCCCTTCACGGCCTCCAGACCGAAGCGCACGTCGCCCGCCTTGTTGGACGAGAAGGTGCGCATCGACTCGTTGATGTCCGGACCGAGCACACGGATTCCCATGCGCTTGCACTCGTTCATGTAGAGCGTGAGCTGCTTGATGTCCGCGAGGTTTCGGCTCAGCAGGGCCGCCATGAACTCCGAAGGGTAGTGGGCCTTCAGGTAGCCGGTCTGGTAAGCGACATAGGCATAGCAGGTCGAGTGCGACTTGTTGAAGGCATAGGAGGCGAACGCCTCCCAGTCGCCCCAGATCTTGTCGCAGATCTTCTCGTCATGTCCGCGCTGCTTACACCCCTCGATGAACTTGGGCTTCATCTTGTCCAGCACGTCGCGCTTCTTCTTACCCATGGCCTTGCGCAGCGTGTCGGCCTCACCGCCCGTGAAGCCGGCGAGTTTCTGCGACAGCAGCATGACCTGCTCCTGATAGACCGTGATGCCGTAGGTGTCGTTCAGATACTCCTCCATATCGGCGATCTCGTAGGTCACCGGCTCCTGCCCGTGCTTACGGGCGATGAAGTTGGGAATGTACTCCATCGGGCCGGGCCGGTAGAGGGCGTTCATGGCAATCAGGTCCTCGAAGCGGTTGGGCTTCAGGTTGCGCAGGTGCTTTTTCATACCGGGGGACTCGAACTGGAACAGGCCGGTCGTGTCGCCGCGGGCGAAAACCTCGTAGGTCGGCGCATCGTCGAGCGAAATGCCGTCTATGTCCACATCGACGCCGTGCACCGCCTTGACGTTCTCCACGGCGTCCTTGATGATCGACAGCGTGCGCAGTCCCAGAAAGTCCATCTTGATCAGGCCGACGCTTTCGACCTCCTTGCCCTCGAACTCCACCACGTTCAGCTCGGCATCCTTGGCAATGGCCATCGGCGCGAACTTTTCGAGGTCGTCCTGACCGATGATCACGCCGCAGGCATGCACGCCCGTCTGGCGGATCGAGCCCTCCAGCTTCTCGGCGTATTTGAGCGTATTGCGGATCAGCTGGTTGGGCGACTCGCGCTCGGCGGCCAGCTCCGGAGACTCCTTGTAGACGAAATCGAACGGCGTCTCGCCGTGTTTCTTGTCGGGCGTGACCTTGTCGGGCACCAGCTTCGAAAGGCGGTCGCTTTCCGAGAGGGCCAGCTTCTGCACGCGGGCGACGTCCTTGATGGCCATCTTGGGGGCCATCGTGCCGAACGTCACGATCTGGGCCACGCGCTTCTGGCCGTACTTCTGCACGCAGTAGCGCAGCACGTCGGCGCGGCCGTCCTCGTCGAAGTCCACATCGACATCGGGGAGGGAGATGCGTTCGGGATTGAGGAAACGCTCGAACAGCAGGTCGTATTTCAGCGGGTCGATATTGGTGATCTTCAGACAGTAGGCGACCACCGAACCGGCGGCCGAGCCACGGCCGGGTCCCACCGACACGCCCATTTCGCGTGCGGCGCGGATATAGTCCCACACGATCAGGAAGTAGCCCGGAAATCCCATCCACTCGATCGTGCTCAGCTCGTATTTGATGCGCTCCTCGGTCTTTTCGTCCAGCACGTCGCCGTAACGCATGTGCGCGCCCTTGTAGGTCAGGTCCTTGAGGTAACAGTACTGTTTGGCGACCATCAACCGGTCCGAAAGCTCCTTGTCGCCGGCCACCAGCTCCTCCAGCTCCGGAACGGTGGCGCAGGCGCCGATCTTCGCCAGCATCTCCTCGTCCTCGATCTTCTTGACGAACGACTCGCGCAGTTCGCCGAGGGCGATCGGGAAATCCTCCGGCGGCGGGAAGTTGGGCATCAGCGGGGCGTGCGTCAGCTTGTAATCCTCGCACTTGTCGGCGATTTCGAGCGTCGTGGCCAACGCTTCGGGATGGTCCGGGAAGAGCGCCGCCATCTCTTCGGGCGACTTGAGATACTCTTGAAACGTATAGCGCATACGGTTCGGATCGTCCAGATCGCGGCCCGTATTGAGACAGATCAGATGGTCGTGCGCCACGGCATCCTCGGCGAGGATGAAGTGCACGTCGTTCGAACAGATATACTTGACGCCGTATTTGGCCGCCAGCTCCAGAATCACCTTATTGACGCGCAGCTGGTTTTCGTAGACGTCCGCGTCCTTCTGCGGATCGCCCGAAGGGTGCAGCTGCAGTTCGAGGTAATAGTCTTCGCCGAAGATGTTCTTGAACCACTGGACCACGCGCTCGGCCTCCTCGATGTCGTTGTGCATGATGGCCTGCGGCACTTCGCCGCCCAAGCACGCCGAGCAGCAGATCAGCCCCTCGTGATACTGTTCGATCAGCTGCTTGTCGATACGCGGCTTGTAATAGAATCCCTCGGTAAACGAGTAGGAGACCATCTTGCAGAGGTTGTGATAGCCTTCGAGGTTCTTGGCCAGCAGGATCAGGTGGTCGCCGGCCTTCTCGTCCTTGTCCTTCTCGAAGCGGTTTTTCACCACGTAGACCTCGCAGCCCAGAATCGGCTTGACCCCGGCGTCCGTGGCGGTATCGTGGAAGTTCTTGACGCCGTACATGTTGCCGTGGTCGGTAATGGCGATGGCGTTCATGCCGAGGGCCTTGGCCCGCTTGATGAGCGGCTTGATGGCGGCGGCGCCGTCGAGGATCGAATACTGGGTATGTACGTGCAGATGGACGAAATCGGGCATGGTTCTAACTCCTGTTTTTATGGCTGAACAAAGATAGCGATATTTCCGCAGATTTCGTGGCAGGGCTATTGCATTTTATCAACAAAATGCTTAACTTTAAATATCCAACCAATACCGAGAAATTATGCAAGACGAAACCATGGTTGTATTAGCGGAATACAACACCATCACCGAAGCCGAGATCGCCAAATCGATGCTCGACAGCGCAGGTATCTGGTCGATGATCCGCAACGAATATATGTCGGCCATATACCCCATAGGCACCATGCCCGCACAGGTCGTCGTCCGCGAGGAGGACGCCGAGAAAGCCAAAGCGATGCTGCGGCACAGATAGAACGGCAAGAGCTTCCGGAGGTTCCGGAAGCTCTTGTTTTATCGTCGGGGCGGTCGGCCCGCCAACGGGACGGTCTCACGCTTCCGCCGGCCGGATTCGTCTCCGCCCGGCGTTCCGGGAGCGTCATTCGGCCATCCCCAGAAAATTGACCCCGTATTCATAGGCGGTCCGCTGGGGCACTCCGCGCACCTTGCGGGGCGTCCATTTGCCCTTACTGCTCCTGATGACGCGGATCATCTCGCGCGACAGCTTCTCGTCGGGCGACTTGATTACCTCGCCGATGGTGATTTTCCCGTCGGGTTCGATGTAGAAGCGCACGCGCACGACGCCTTCGCCCTTCGCGCCGCGGCCGGTGAACCTTCCGTCATAACGCAGGCGCATCGTCAGCCGCCAGCTGTAGGTCGTCGGCTTCCCGTCCTTCATCGCCGGAGTCCACTTTTCGAGCCGCCCCAGCGCCTCGGTCATCGCCTCGCGCGTGGGGGCGTCGCCGGCTCCACGCCGACCGAATCCTTTCCTTCGCACGTGTTGTCCAGAAACCGCCACTGCGTCACATTTCCCGTCTCATCGACCGTAAAGCCAACGACGACCTGCGACGAAAACTCGGCGGCGGGAATCTGCGCCGCATCGACGATCTTCTCGGTCTCGCCGATAAGACGCGCCATAAAAACGCTTCGCATCCGACCCCTGAAAGCGGGGCGGCACGGTCTCCTGAGCCGCGGCGCCGCACCACACGGCCAGCGCCGACAAACAGATAGCCATTCGCTTCATACTGCTGTTGTTTTTCAAGGTCATTCGTTCCAAATCCGCCACGAGGCCTCGGCCTGTTCGCACAGCATCGTTTCGCCGTTGAGAATATGCGCCCCCCGCTGACGTCCGTAGTCGAGGAACTGCGTCAGGGGCGGGTTGTACACCAGATCCAACAGATAGTGTCCGGGCGTCACGAAACCGTAGGGAATCCGCGGCGCGGCATCGACGGCGGGGTAGGTCCCCACGGGCGAAGCGTTGACGATCAGACGGCTCCGCTCCACGACTTCGCACGGCAGATCGTCGTAGGTATAGTTGCCCTTCGCCGTGTCGCGCGACACCAGATCGAACGGGATTCCGCGCTCGGCCAACACATACTGCACGGCCTGCGAAGCGCCGCCCGTCCCCAGCACCAGCGCATGTTCGGGCTGTTCCCCGCCCAGCAGTTCGTCGAGCGAGGCGCGCAGTCCGACCACATCCGTATTATGGCCCGTCAGCGAGCCGTCGGCCGCACGGCGCACACAGTTCACGGCCCCGATCATCCGGGCGTCGTGGGAAAGGGCGTCGAGCAGCGGCATCACCTCGCGTTTGTAAGGTATCGTGACGTTGAATCCGCACAGGTCGGGCGTACGGGCCAGCAACCCCTCCAGCGCGCCGATGTCCGGCAGTTCATACAGCGCATAGGCGCAGTCCGCAATCCCTTCCCGCTCGAATTTGGCGGCGAAATAGGCAGCCGAAGCCGAGTGCCCCAGCGGGCGTCCGATCAGTCCGTAACGACGCATGGCCTACTCCTCCCGTTTTTTCACGACGATACGCGCCGCCAGCTCGATGCAGTAGATCGTGAGAAACCCCACGACGCAGAGCACGACGGCCTCGCCCAGCAGGGCGTCCTGCTGCGCAAGGGCTTCGAAACGCCCCGGCGCGACGTTGCGCTCAACGAGCGGCATGATCTTGCCGTGGCTGTCAGTATAGGTCTCGACGACCTCCTTCCACGGCCACACCTTGTTGAGCGAACCGACCATGAACCCCATGAGCACCGCGACCGTCACGTCGTGCCAGTGCTTCAGCAGCCATGAGAGCAGGTGCGAAAAGCTGATGATGCCCGCCGCGGCGCCCACGACGAAAATCACGATGACGGGAACGTTCAGATCGCCCACGGCCTGCATGATGAACTGGTACTTGCCCAACAGCAGCAGGATGAAGGCGCCCGAAATACCGGGCAGAATCATCGCACAGATGGCGATCGCGCCCGAAAGCAGGATAAACCACCACGTATCGGGCGTCTCGGCGGGCGTGGCGACGGTGATCCACCACGCCGCGGCGGCGCCGATCAGACATGCCGCGACGGTCTGCACCCGCCAGCGTCCGATCTGCTTGGCCACCAGCAACGCCGAAGCGACGATCAGACCGAAGAAAAACGACCAGATGGCGATCGGATGGTTCGTGAGCAGGTAGGTCATCAGCCGGGCCAGCGAGAAAATCGCAATGGCGATGCCCAGCAGCACGGGCAGCAGGAATCGGCCGTTGATATGCCGCCAGAATTCTTTCAGCCGCAGCGTGCCGAGCAGCCGCAGGGCGGTGGCGTCAACGCTTTTGATCGACTCGATCAGTTCTTCGTAGATGCCCGAAATGAAGGCGATCGTGCCGCCCGAAACTCCGGGAACGACGTCGGCCATGCCCATGGCGCAGCCCTTGAGCGTAAGTAACAGATATTGGGAAAACTTCATAATCCTGAATTTAGCCACAAATATACGAAAATTGCGGGAATCGCACACACTCCGCCAACAGACGCTCCGCACGAAGAGAGCGTGCGACAGGTTTCCGGCATCGAAAACACCCCCGCCAGAGCCAAACTCCGACAGGGGGGGGGAATCGTTGAAACCGGACATGCCCGACAGCCTTATTCCGGCCGGGAAGGCTATACGCCGACCTTTTCGCGCTCCCGACGCTCGAAGAATTCGGGTTTGCTGCGCCGGATAAACGCGACGACCTCGCTCAGTCCGTCCGAAAATTTCTCGAAATCCTCCTTGTACAGGAAAATCTTGTGCCGGTCGTACGAAAAACTGCCGTCGGGGTTGGTCACCTTGCGGCTCTCGGTTATCGTCAGGAAATAGTCGCCGCCGCGCGTGCCCCGCACATCGAAAAAGTAGGTGCGCCGGCCGGCTTTCACGGCCTTGGTCAGAATCTGGTCTCCATATTCCTCCGCGTCGCGGCGAGGCGTTGTCTGGGGTGTCATGGCGTGGTAGTTTTGGGATTGGGCTAGGATTAATTTTGTATAACGAATATAAGCAATTTAATCCTAAAATCCAAAACTTTCCGCCTTAATTTTCAGGCATCAGCAGCGGGGCTCCCTCACGTTCCCAGCCGCCGAGAATCTCCACCGCACGCCGATAGGCGCCGTTCTGCGCCAGGTTCATCACCCGGTAGAAAGCCCCCGTATCGAACAGCCGCTGCGCCACGAGCGCCTTCAGCTGGACGCGCATCAGCGGCTCCGATGCCGCAAAACCCGCCTCGTCGAACTCCACGCCGCGCTCCGCCCCCAGCGCCGTCAGGCCCGTGAGCATCTCCTTCCCGACGCCGAAAGCGGCGTCGAAAGCGGCGAAATCGGGGTAGGCGCGCTCCAGCCTGCCGCGCTCGCGGTCCATGTACGAGATGACGTATTCATTGACCACGCCGCGGCGGATCAGATTGGCGTAGTAAACCGAGAATCCCGCAGTATCGGCTTCGACCATGACATCGGGACGGATGCCGCCGCCCCCGTAGACCGTGCGGCCCGTGCGCAGGGTCCGGTACTCCGGCGCCCCGGCGTCGAGCGAATCGCGCACCGCATCGTCGTAGCGGCGCAGGTGGTCGAGGTAGTATTCGCGGCGTTTGCCCTTCTCGTAGGGACGCTGGATCACACGCCCCGAAGGGGTGTGGTAACGGGCCACGGTGATACGCACGGCCGAGCCGTCGCCGAGTCCGATCTGACGCTGCACCAGCCCCTTGCCGAAGCTCGGACGGCCCACGACCACGCCGCGGTCCCAATCCTGCACGGCCCCGGCGACGATCTCGCTGGCCGATGCCGAGTTCTCGTCGATCAGCACCGCCAGAGGCCCGTCGGGCGCCTCACCGTCGTGCGGATTGCGCAGCGACATCGGCGGCACGGCGCGTCCTTCGGTCGAGACGACCAGCGCGCCCCGCGGCAGGAAGAACCCGGCCATTTCGACCGCCTGCTCCAGCAATCCGCCGCCGTTGCCCCGCAGGTCGAGGATCAGGCTTTGGGGCCGGCCCAGCTTGTCGAACGCCTCGCGGAACTCCGACATCGTCGTGCGTCCGAAACGATTGACCTTGATATAGCCCACGCCGTCGGCGGCCATATAGGCCGCATCGACCGTGTTGAGCGGAATCTTGTCGCGGACGATCACGAAATGCAGAGGCGCCGGCTCCCCGTGGCGCACGACGTCGATTTCGACCCGCGTGCCGGTCTTGCCGCGCAGGTGCTTCGGCACGTCGGTCTGCTTGAAGCCCACGGCGTCGAGCGTGTCAATGCGCACGATGCGGTCGTTGGGCATGACGCCCACGCGCTCGGCAGGCCCGCCGACGATCGTATTGACCACGATCACCGTATCCCGCAGCACATTGAACTCGATGCCGATGCCGCTGAACTCACCGTCGAAACTCTCCTGCACGCCCTTCATATCCTCCGCGCCGATATAGGCCGAGTGGGGGTCCAGCTCTTCGAGCATCCCCTCAATGGCGCTTTCGACCAGCGGCCCCATCTCCACCTCGTCGACATACAGCCCGTCGAGGTAGCGGTAAACCTGCATCAGTTTCCGCAACTGCTGTGCGGCCCCGGTCTCCTGCGCCGCGAGAGGCAGGGCGAAAAGGGCGGTGAAGAAAAGTAAGACGATACGCATAGCGATAGAATTTTAAGATTCGACAATTTAAAAAACCGGCCGTACTGCTCCGGACAAGCCGGTGCCGCAGCACGACCGGGATATCGGTTTTCGGGGTGCGCCTAACGCCGGGACTCCAAATCCGCTGCCAGAGCGGCGAAAGGTACCTGACGCTGCTCGCCCGAACGCATGTCCTTGACCGTCGCGGCCTGCGTCTCCAGCTCCTGCGAGCCGATGATGACCACGTGGGGGATGCTCCGGCGGTTGGCGTACTCCATCTGTTTCTTCATCTTGCCGCACTCAGGGTAGATTTCGGCGGCGACGCCCGCATCGCGCAGCGAGCGGAGCAGCTCCAGCGACGCGGCCTCCTCCTCGGCGCCGAGGTTGGTGAAGAACACCCGCGTCGTGAAGCTGACCTCTTCGGGGAAAAGGTTCAGCCCCGTCATCACGTCGTATATGCGGTCCGCGCCGAACGAAATGCCCACGCCCGACATGTTGGGCATGCCGAAAATGCCGGTCAGGTCGTCGTAACGGCCGCCGCCGCAGATCGAACCGATGGCGAAATCGAGCGCCTTGACTTCGAAGATCGCCCCGGTGTAGTAATTCAGTCCGCGCGCCAGCGAAAGATCCAGCTCCACCGTCAGGCCGATGCCCGACCGCTGCACGTAGCCGAACACGGTCTCCATCTCCTCGATGCCTTTCAGGCCCGTCTCCGAGACCGCCAGCACCTCGCGCAGTTTCGTGAGCTTCTGCGAATTGTCGCCGCTCAGCTCAAGTATCGGTTGCAGTTTGTCGACCGCCTCCTGCCCAAGTCCGCGCTCCAGCAGTTCGGACTTCACGTTGTCCAGCCCGATCTTCTCCAGCTTGTCGATGGCGACGGTAATGTCCATCATCTTGTCGGCGTGGCCGATCGCCTCGGCGATGCCGAAAAGAATCTTGCGGTTGTTCATCTTGAGCGCCACGCGGATGCCCAGCGCACGGAACACCCGCTCGACGATTTCGATCAGCTCGACCTCGCACAGCAGCGACCGGGTGCCGATAACGTCCACGTCGCACTGGTAGAATTCGCGGTAACGGCCCTTCTGCGGCCGGTCGGCGCGCCATACGGGCTGCACCTGATAACGCTTGAACGGGAACGTCAGCTCGCCCTGATGCTGCACGACGTAACGCGCGAAAGGCACCGTAAGGTCGTAGCGCAGGCCCTTTTCGCAGATTCTGGACGCCTGACGCACCTCGTCGTCCGACAGCCCCGCGGCGTAATCGCCCGAATTGAGGATCTTGAACAGCAGTTTGTCGCCCTCCTCGCCGTATTTGCCCAGCAGCGTCGAAAGGTTCTCCATCGAGGGCGTTTCGAGCGGCGCGAAGCCGTAGGTGCGGAACACCCCCTTGACGGTGTCGAAAATATACTGGCGGCGCATCATCTCCGCAGGGGAGAAGTCGCGCGTGCCCTTGGGTATGGACGGTTTTTGTATTCCCATTTTATTTCGTGTTTATCAATCTTTGTGCGGACTACTCTTCGATCAGTTTGCGGTATTTCACGCGGTGGGGCGTCGTGTCGCCTCCCTGCGCCTTCTTCCACTCCTCGTACTCGCTGTACGATCCCTCGTAGAAGACCACCTTCGAGTCGCCCTCGAAGGAGAGGATGTGCGTAGCGATACGGTCGAGGAACCAGCGGTCGTGGGAGATCACCACGGCGCAGCCCGCGAAGTTTTCGAGACCCTCCTCCAGCGCACGGAGCGTATTGACGTCGATGTCGTTGGTCGGCTCGTCCAGCAGCAGCACGTTGCCCTCCTCCTTGAGCGCCAGCGCCAGATGGAGACGGTTGCGCTCGCCGCCCGACAGCATACCGCACTTCTTCTCCTGATCGGCGCCGGAGAAATTGAAGCGCGCCACGTACGCGCGGGCGTTCACCTGCCGGTTGCCCAGCATAATCAGGTCCGTGCCGCCCGAAATCACTTCGTAAACGGTTTTCTCAGGGTCGATCGACTTGTGCTGCTGGTCCACATAGGCCAGCTTCACGGTCGGCCCCACGCGGAACGATCCGCCCGTCGGCGTCTCCAGCCCCATGATCATCCGGAAGAGGGTGGTCTTGCCCGTACCGTTGGGTCCGATCACGCCCACGATGCCGGCGGGCGGCAGCGAGAACTCCAGATGCTCGTACAGCACCCGGTCGCCGAACGCCTTCGACACGTCGTGCGCCTCGATCACCACGTCGCCCAGACGCGGACCGTTGGGAATGAATATTTCGAGTTTCTCCTCTTTCTGCTTGGCGTCCTCGTTCATCATCTTGTCGTAGGCCGACAGACGGGCTTTCGACTTGGCGTGACGCCCCGACGGCGACATGCGCACCCACTCCAGCTCGCGTTCGAGGGTCTTGCGGCGCTTCGACTCCTGCTTCTCCTCCATGGCCATGCGCGTGGTCTTCTGATCGAGCCAGCCTGAGTAGTTGCCCTTCCACGGAATACCCTCGCCGCGGTCCAGTTCGAGAATCCAGCCCGCCACGTTGTCGAGGAAGTAACGGTCGTGGGTCACGGCGATGACCGTACCCTTGTACTGCTGCAGGTGCTGTTCCAGCCAGTCGATCGACTCGGCGTCGAGGTGGTTGGTCGGCTCGTCCAGCAGCAGCACGTCGGGCTGCTGCAACAGCAGGCGGCACAAAGCCACGCGGCGGCGTTCGCCGCCCGACAGCACCTTCACCGACTGGTCGGGATCGGGACACCGCAGGGCGTCCATCGCGCGCTCCAGCACGCTGTCCAGCTCCCAGCCGTTCACCTGATCGATCTGCTCGTACAGCTCGCCCTGACGCTCGATGAGCTTGGCCATCGTGTCGTCGTCCATCGGCTCGCAGAGCTTCATGTTTATCTCCTCGTACTCCTTGAGCAGGGCCACCGTCGCGGCGCAGCCCTCTTCGACCACCTCCCTGACGGTCTTCGAGTCGTCGAGCTTAGGCTCCTGTTCCAGATAGCCCACCGTGTAACCCGGCGAGAAGACCACTTCGCCCTGAAAGTTCTTGTCGATGCCCGCGATGATCTTCATCAGCGTCGATTTACCCGAACCGTTCAGACCGATGATGCCGATCTTGGCTCCGTAAAAGAAAGAGAGGTAGATGTTGTTAAGGACCTTTTTCTGATTGGTGAACGTCTTCGAAACGCCTACCATCGAAAAGATGATTTTTTCGTCTGCCATATTATTATTGTTCGTTGTTCCGATTTTCCTATCCGGCAAAGATAATAAAGATTCCGCAATCTTCCGACACGAAACGACAAATTAGGGTCGGGAACCGCACACCGTTCCGACCGAGAGAGAGCCGGCTTTCCGGCAGGGACTCCCTGCGCCGCAAAAAAAGCGGCCCTGCACCGTTCCGATACAGGGCCGCCAGCTTGCGAACTCCGTCAATAGTTCTCTTTCTTCGGCTCGAAGTAGGCCTGCGGATGCTTGCAGGCGGGGCAGAGCTTGGGAGCCTCTTCGGCTTCGATGACGAAACCGCAGTTGCGGCACTGCCACCAGATCTTGCCGTCGCGCTTGAAGAAGTTGCCGTCCGTCAGGCGGCTCAGCAGCTTGAGGTAGCGGCGCTCGTGCTCGGCCTCGACGGTCGAGATCATCTTGAAGGCCGTGGCGATTTCGATGAAGCCCTCTTCCTCGGCCACCTTGGCGAACTCACGGTAGAGAACATCCCACTCCTCCTTTTCGCCGTGAGCGGCAGCCAGCAGGTTCTCGGCAGTGGTTCCGATCGGACCGGTGGGGTAGCTGGCCGTGATCTCCACGTCGCCGCCCTCAAGGAACTTGAAGAAACGCTCGGCGTGCTCCTTCTCCTGTTCGGCCGTCTCGGCGAACACGCCTGCGATCTGCTCGTAACCCTCCTTTTTCGCCTTGCTGGCGAAGAATACGTAACGGCTGCGCGCCTGACTTTCGCCGGCAAACGCCTTCAGCAGATTCTGCTCGGTCCTTGTACCTTTAATGCTCTTTTCCATAATCTTATATTGTTTAGTGTGTGTCGTTTATTTCCGTACAGCAAAGATAGGAAAATCCCCGACAATTCGCCAAATTATCTTCATCGTTTGTTTTTATACGGCTATTCGGATTACTTATAGACCCGATCGAGCATCTCCGCCACGTCCTTCCGGAACAGGGAATAGGCCGCCGGCAGAGCCATCGTGTCGCCGACCTCAGGCGGAACGATCCGGTAGCCGGGCATCGCCACCCACACCGGCACCGGGTCGAGCGTATAGGTCATACGGCCGTCGGGATGCCGCACGGCTTCGATTTCGGCCATCAGCCCTCCGTCGCAGTAGCGGCGGCGCTGATTGGAGACGAAGTTGCCCAGCGAATAGAGCACCACGTGCGACGAATCGGTCTCGAAGGGCTGCACCACGTGCGGATGGCTTCCGACGATCAGGTCCGCGCCGTTGCGGCGCAGAAAGCGCGCCAGCCGCCGCTGTTCGGCATTCGCCTGCCGTTCGTATTCGTTCCCCCAGTGGATGCAGACCGCGATGCAGTCCGGCGATCCCTCGCGCGCCGCGGCCAGATCGGCCGCCATGCGCACCGTGTCGATCAGGTTTACCCGCACGCCCTCCGGCACGGGGATTCCGTTGGTGCCGTAGGTGTAGTTGAGCAGTGCGAAGCGCACGCCGCAGTGTTCGAGCCAAAGCGGATTGTTGGCCGCACGGTCGAGACTGTCCGTAAATACGCCCGTATGCCGGATGCCGCACCGCCGAAGTTCCGCGACGGTCGTATGCACCCCGGCAGCGCCGCCGTCGCAGCAGTGGTTGTTGGCCAGCACGGCCACATCGACCCCGGCGTCACGCAGTGCGTCGGCCAGCGCCGCCGGAGAGCGGAAACAGGGATAGCCCGTATAGCGGTCGGTGCGGGTGAGCGTCGTTTCGAGGTTCACGATCACCAGATCGGCCGCACGGAAGCGGCGGTGCAGGTGAGCGAACACCTCCCGGTAGTCGAATCCCGTTTCGCGGCGGGCCGCCGTGACCTGCGGCAGATGCTGCATCACGTCGCCCCCGAACAGCAGCCGCACGCGCACCGACTTGGGCGGCGGAAGGGCAGGCTTCCGCTCCGACTGCTTCGCCGGAACGCAGCACGCCGCCGCCAGCAGCAGCCACGGAAGAATATGTCGAGCGGATATTTTCATGGTATGCGCCCCAAAGTTAGCTTTCCGTACGATAAAATCCAAAAACCGCACTATATTTGCCGTCCCGAACCGCCGAGCACGGTTTTTGCCGTCGTTCGGGATGCCGCGCGGCGCAGGCCGCGGCAAAAACGCGCAGCGGTGCGGCGGGCCGCTTCGCAACGCCGCCGTGCACCGCAGGCTCCGGCCCGCACCCGCCGTTCCGCATCTGCCGGCGGCGGAAGGGAGCGCACCGCGTGCAGACACGGTGCAGCCATGACAGACGCCAACGCGAAAAAACGTCGAACATATGCGTAACATAAGTAATATAAAGGGAGTGCTCTACGCCGTTGTCTCTTCGGCCACGTTCGGGCTGATCCCGCTCTTCTCGATCCCGCTGCTTCATGCGGGCATGGCCTCGCCGACGATTCTCTTCTACCGCATGCTGCTCTCGGCGGCCATCATGGCGGCGGTGGCGTTGCTGCTGAAACGCAACTTCCGCATCTCGCGGCGCGACTTCGGCGTACTGGCCGGCCTGAGCCTGATGTACGCCGCCACGTCGCTGGGACTGCTGCGCTCGTACGATTACATACCGAGCGGCGTGGCCACCACCGTCAATTTTCTCTATCCGCTGGTGGTGACCATCGTCATGACGCTCTTTTTCCGCGAACGCAGTTCGGTGTGGATCGTCATCGCAGTCTTCATTTCGCTCGTCGGCGTGGCGCTGCTGGCGTGGGGCGACGCGGGAAACAACGATCCGGGACGCGGCCTGATCTATGCCGGGACGACCGTATTCACCTATGCGGTGTATATCATCGGGGTGATGAAGAGCCGCGCCGGACGGCTCGACCCGCTGATCGTGGCGTTCTACGTGCTGACCTTCTCCGCCGCGGTGTTTCTGGTCTACGCCCTCTCGACGTCCGGCATCGCGGTAGTCCACACATGGCACATCTGGCGCAACCTGTTGTTGCTGGCCCTGCTCCCGACGGTGCTCTCCAACCTGACGCTGGTGCTGGCGATCAAGCATATCGGCTCGACGATGACTTCGATCCTCGGCTCGATGGAACCCCTGACGGCCGTACTGGTCGGCGTCGTCCACTTCGGCGAAGGCTTCGACCTCGACTCCGCGGCCGGACTGATTCTGGTCGTCACGGCGGTCATCATCGTCATTCTCCAGACCAATCACACGCCCCAGACGCCGCCGGCAAACATTCCGCCCACGCAGCCGCAGGAGTAAGACGCTGTCCGCCTTACACAGCCGAAAATCGCGGCCGCAGCCCGCGCCATTCCGCGCCGGACGGCGACTCACTGCCCGCAGGCGATCCGCCGCGTCGCGCCGACTGCCGTTCAGGACCGGCCCGGCGGCAGGCAGGCGCAACGGCCGGATTATTTCTTCTTCCGGTTCGGATTGGCCGGGAACCATCCCTTCGCCACACGTCCGCGCTGCTCGAACAGCTCGCCGATCGACCAGAGCGACGACGCGCCCCAGACGGCCAGCAGGGTGGACCAGAGGATATGCCGCACGGCGACCGACGCCGCGATCGCCGCGACGCCCATCAGCAGGAAAAACCACCAGCAGCGTACGCCGAAGTAATATTCGCCCTTGATTACGAAGGGGTGGAACAGACCGATGATCAGAAACGTAGCGACGCCGATCACCAGCCCCGTAAGGTTGTATTCCGTCAGAAATTCCATCATGATTCAGCAACAGTTTGAAAGCAAATATACGAAAAAAAAGAGCGGCCCGCACCGGACCGCCCGAATAAATGACGCCGACAAGGCCGTCAGAAGCTGTACTGCACCATCACGTTCACGCGGTTGGCGTGGTTCTTCATGCTGTTCATGTCCTTGCGCGAACCGTAGAGGTACTCGCCGGCCACCTTGCAGCGCGGCGTGAGCGAATAGAAGATGTTGCCGAAGATATACTGCCCCTGCTTGTACTGGTCGTCGGTGTAATAGCCGTGGCTGCGCTGCACGCGGACGGTCGAATAGCCGCCCGAAACGAACAGGCGCGGCGTGATGTTGATCTGCCCGGCGGCCTGCCAGCCCCACATCGGCATCATGCGCACGAGCGACGGATCTTCGGGATTGGGCGTGAAGTCGAGTCCCGAACCCGTCAGGTCCTGAATATAGGGGGTGATGCCCTCGCCGTAAACGCCGTTCATGAAGAGCCGGAACCAGTCGCAGCACTTGATCGTACCGCTGAACTGCACGCCCCAGCCGAGCAGCGAGGTGGTCGAATTTTTCGAGACCTTGTGCATGTAGGGGTTGCGGATGACGCCCGACGCGCGGATATGGCTGCTGCGGTCGTCGCCCCACGCATACTGCAGATACATCGGGAAGTCGGGCACGCGCTGGTGCATCGGCTTGAAGTTTTCGCCGTAGGTCGCGCTCACATTGGGCATTTCGGCCGCGACGCCGAAGGTCATGTGCCGGCGGGCGAACGAAACCTCATAGCGGATCATCGTGGCGAAATTGAAGTTGTAGGCGTTCGGTCCCTGAAAGTCGATGGTCGTGGGCGCGGCCTGCAGGTCGCAGAACGTCGTCACGTCGCGTCCGAGGGTCAGCCCCTTGAACGACACGTAAGCCGAGCGCAGGCGGGGCGTATAGCTGCCCTCCGCGCCGCCGCGGAAGTCGGCGTCCATGTAAATCACCACGCGGCCCAGCGCCCGCGTGTTGGTGATCGCCTTCATGAAGAGACGCGAAGTCGAGGCGTCCATCATCAGCTTCTGTTTCGAATTGTAATTGCCCGGAACGGGAATGTCGTAAGGCACGAAGTCGATGTTGTCCACGATGCCGTCGAAGTCGTATCCGGCGCGCAGGCTCACGAAGCCGCCCAGCGAAAACGAAAACCGGTTGTTCTTCGACGCGAATACGAACTGGGGCTTCTCGGACTGCTGGAAACCGGGGCGGTGCGTCTCGATATAGTCCTGCGTGGCGTTGTCCATCGCCAGCCGGTTGAGCGCCGCGGCCTGACGGCTGCCGCAGCCGCCGCAGTTGTAAACCGTGTCCACTTCGTGCACGGAGATGAGATAGACCGTGGGCGAATACTCTCCGTTGCGGCCGTCGCGCATGTGTCGCTGGGCCGAAGCGGAAGACGCAAGCAGCAGAGCCACAATCAAAAGTCGAAATGTTTTCATAAGCTGAATTGATTTGGTTTTAAATTTGTCCGATATGTTTTGTTTTTGGAGCACAAGCAGTTGATGTTCAAACCCCCGATCAGCAAGTTATATGCCAAAGGATCCCGCACGTCATTCGATCTGCCGGAACGCGCGGCGCTTCCCTCCCGCGGCAAAAGGCGCTCCGCCGGCTCCGGACGGGCTTGATTTGCACGCGGTTTTCATTATCTTTGCCGAAGATAAACTCCCGCACGGACAGGCAGCGTCCCCGGCAGCGGCAAAACGATTTGCCCCAGCCCCCGACTTGCACTATCTTTGCCGTGGATAAACCGCCGCACGGACAGACGCCCGGAAACCGGTTCCGCACCCGGCCCGCATCGTCTTCGTGCGTTAATTAAAATAAGGTATGTTTCTCTGGTTTATTTCGATTCTGACGCTCGCGGCCGCAGCCGCAGACATCATACACTACCGCCGGCTGCGGCGGCGCGGAACCTCCTCACGCAACCTGCGCCTGTTCGTCGCGCTGGCCGCCGCCACCGACGCCCTGCCGCCGGTCATCGCCCTGACCGACGCCCTGAGCCGCGACAACACCACGGGATTCATGCTCTTCGCCATGTGGGCGTTCTGGGTATGTATGATCACCGTCCTGCCGCGCATCGCCTGCTATTTCTTCCGGCTCGTCGGCCTGCCGCGCGCCGGCATCGCCGCCGGCATCTGCGTGGCCGCACTCCTGATCTGGGGCACCACGCGGGGCAGGACGCAAATCCGCGTCAGCCGCACCGAAGTCTGCTCCGAACGGATTCCCGCGGGATTCGACGGTTTCCGCATCGTCCAGTTCTCGGACGTCCACCTCGGCACGCTCGTCTGCCCCGAAGCGGAGCTGAGCCGCATCGCGGACAGCATCAACAGCCTGCATCCCGACCTCGTCGTCTTCTGCGGCGATCTGGTCAATATCCGCGGTTCGGAGCTGGACGCCCGCGCCATGCGCCTGCTGGGCGGCCTGCGCGCACCGTACGGAGTCGTGTCGGTCACGGGCAACCACGACGCCGGAGTGTACATCAAGGACAGCATCGCGCATCCCGCCCAAGCGAGTCTGGCCGAGGTCGTCGCACGCCAGCGGGAAATGGGGTGGCGCGTGCTGGAGGACACGACCGTCTACCTGCGGCGCGGCGGCGACAGCATCTCGCTGACGGGCCTTTCGTTCGACCCCGCACTGCGGCACCTGCGCCACGCTCCCGACCTGCCGCCCGCGAACCTGAACGCCGCCTACCGCGGCGTCCCCGACTCGCTCTACAACATCACCGCCGTGCACATTCCCCAGCTCTGGGACCAAATCGCCGGAGAGGGATACGGAGACCTGACCCTTTCGGGCCACGTACACAGCATGCAGCTGAAAATACGCCTTTTCGGACACGCCTTCTCACCGGCGCAGCTGATCTACACGCGGTGGAGCGGTCGCTACGACGAAAAAGGCCGCACACTCTATATCAACGACGGCACGGGGTACGTCGCATTCCCGATGCGTCTGGGCGCATGGCCCGAAATCACACTCATAACGCTGAAAAGATGCGGGTAACACTTTCCGCCGCGGTTACGGCCGACGGCTTTCTGGACGACAACAGCCCCCGGAGGCTGATTATCTCGACGCCCGAAGACTGGGCGGAGGTCTACCGTCTGCGCGCCGCGCACGACGCCATTCTGGTCGGCGCCGAAACACTGCGGCGCGACGACCCGTCGCTACTCGTGCGCGACGAAGAGGTTCGCGCCCGCCGCAGGGAGCGGGGATTGCCGCCTGACATCGCCAAAGTGACGCTAACCGGCACGGGCGAACTTTCGCCCGGACTGCGTTTCTTCACCGAAGGCGAAGCCGAACGCTATGTGTTTTCTCCGCACGAAATAGATAGTTTACAGAACATTGAAACGGTTATATCAACCGGAGAACCAATTACGGCGAAGCTGATCGTCACCCAGCTGGAGAAGCGGGGCGTCGAACGGCTGATGGTCGAGGGCGGGGCGGCGGTCCTCCGCATGTTCCTCGGCGAAGGCATGGCCGACACCCTGCGGCTGGCCGTCAACCCGCAACTGCGGCTCGGCTCGGCGGGCGGCGCGGAATTCCGCTTCACACCGCCGCAGGGCACTCCGCAGACCCGCGAAAACTTGGGCGGCATGGAGGTCACGACCTACACGCTGCATCCCGACACCTCCGCCGCAGACCTGCGTTTCCTGAAGCAGGCCGTGGACGAAGGCCGCAAATGCACTCCCAGCGCCACGTCCTACTGCGTCGGCGCGGTCGTGGTCACGGCCGACGGCCGGATCTTTGCAGGGCACACGCACGAAACCTCGCCGACGCACCACGCCGAGCAGGAAGCCATCGCCAAGGCGCTGGCGGCCGGAGCGGCGCTCCGCGGAGCCGCCATGTACTCCTCGATGGAACCCTGCTCGCAGCGGGCCAGCGAACCGGAGAGCTGCACGCAGCTCCTGCTGAAATACGGATTCGCCCACGCCGTCTTCGCGCTCTACGAACCCGGCTGCTTCGTCTGCTGCCGCGGTGCGCTCACCCTGCGCGAAGCGGGCGTCGACGTACGGGTCTATCCCGGACTGGCCGGGGGAGTGTGGGAAGCCAACGCCCACCTGAAGCGCTGAAACCGGCGCAATTTATGTCCATAAGGGCCTAAAATTGGCCTCTTTTACCGGAAAATCGCGCAACATATCGGGATAACTTATATATTTGTGTTTTAAACGTATTGATGAATATGAAAACAGCAGTCGGAATAGCTTTTGCGGCGGCATTCGCAACCGTCGCCCCGCTGTCGGCGCAGGAGGTCAAGCAGACGCTTTCGCTCGACGAGGCGATCGCCGTCACCCTCACGGAAAATCCCGCGATGAAGGCAGCCGAGTTCGAGGAGAAGGCCGCGATGCAGGAGCGTCGCGCGGCCATCGGCCTGCGCATGCCCAAAATCAACGTCACGGGCGCCTATGCCTATCTGGGCAAGGACATCGGATTCGACTTCAACGAGATGAAGGGTCCCGCCAAGAACCTCGCGGGACAGCTGCTGGGAAGCGGGCTGATACCGCCCGAAGCGATCCCTTCGATCAACGGCCTGCTCAACCCGCTGCTGAACGCCGACTGGTTCCTCACGCTGCAGGACCGGAGTCTGGGGTTCGTGGGTGGCGGGGTGACCATGCCGATCTGGCTGGGCGGTAAGATCAACGCCGCCAACCGCGCCGCACGCATCAACGAACGCACCGCCGCAGAGCAGGGCAACCAGACGCGCAACGCCCTGATCTCCGAGCTGGTGGAGCGTTACTTCGGCCTTGCGCTCGCCATGCAGGTCGTCGAGGTGCGCCGGCAGGTCGTGGACGGCGTGCGCCGCCACCTCGAAGACGCCATAGCCCTCGAAAAGAACGGCATGATCGCCCAGAGCGAACGGCTCTACGTCGAATTCAAGATGGCCGAGGCCGAGCGCGAGCTGGCCAACGCCAAGCTGCAGGCCGAAACCATCGCCAGCGCACTCTCCAACACGCTGGGACGCGAAAACGCATGGCAGCCCGTGACGTCGATGTTCATGATCGACAAGGTCGAGGATCTGGCTTACTATCAGGATCTGGCGCAGGACCGCAACCCGCTGCTCAATCAGGTTTCGCTCAAACGCCAGCTGGCCGAGGAGGGAGTCCGAGTCCAGCGCGCCGACTTCCTGCCGCAGGTGGCGGCCATCGGCGGCGGCTCGTTCTACAACTATCAGGTTTCGGGCATCGTGCCCCGCTGGGCCGTGGGCGTGGGGGTCAATATCAAGATCTTCGACGGCCTGAACCGCGAATACAAATATTCGGCGGCCAAACAGACCGCCCGCCGCGTCGGCGCCCTGCAGAACAAGGCCGGCAAGGATATTTCGGTGCTGGTCGAGAAGCTCTACAACCAGATGATGAACTACCGCAACCAGATGACCTCGATCGACGCGTCGCTGAACTTCGCCGAGGAGTACCTCCGCATGAAAAACGCCGCCTTCCTCGAAGGCATGAGCTCGTCGTCGGACCTGATCGACGCCGAGCTGAACCTCGCGGGAGTGCGCACCGAACGTCTGCAGGCGGCCTACAATTTCGACCTGCTGCTGGCGCAGCTGCTCGAAACCGCAGGCATCAGCGACGAATTCCCGGCCTATGCGCGCCGCAGCGACGCACGGCCCGTTCTGTTCGATAAAAAATAAAAACCGAAAAATATGAAACGCAGCAACATCATTGGAATCATCGCGGCCGCCGTGGTCATCATCGTGTCGGTCGTACTGATCAGCTGGTACCTCCGCAGATCGACCCCGACGCTGATTCAGGGCACGGTGGAGTGCACGACCTACAAGGCCTCGTCGAAAGTGCCGGGCCGTATTGACGACATGAAAGTCGAGCAGGGCGACCGCGTGGAAAAGGGGCAGCTGCTCTACACGCTCTCGACGCCCGAACTGGAAGCCAAGCTCCGGCAGGCCGAAGCGGTCAAGAGCGCGGCCGCGGCGTTGGATCAGGCCGCCATAGCCGGCGCCCGCATCCAGCAGATCGAAGCGGCCATGAACATGTGGGAGAAGGCGCAGGCCGGGCTGGAACTGGCGCGCAAGACCTACGAGCGCGTGAAAAACCTCTACGAGCAGGGCGTAGTCCCCGAACAGAAGATGGACGAAGCGTCGGCCAACTACAAAGCCATGGAAGCCACGGCGCTGGCCGCCAAAGCGCAGTACAATCTGGCCATGGACGGCGCCCGCAAGGAGGACAAGGAGGCTGCCGCGGCCCGTGTCCGTCAGGCCGAAGGAGCCGTCAGCGAAGTCGAATCCTACATCAGCGACGCCATGGTCTATTCGCCCGTCACGGGCGAGGTCTCGACCATCATCGCCGAGCAGGGCGAGCTGGTCGGCAGCGGCTATCCCGTGGTGGCGATCCTCGACATGAGCGACATGTGGGTGACTTTCAATATCAAGGAGACCCTGCTCCCCGCGATTCGGGTCGGCACCCGCATGAGCGGCTACGTGCCGGCGCTGGGGTATGACGTGGAGTTCGAGGTGACCTATATCGCCGTGCAGGCCGACTTCGCAACGTGGTCGGCGACCCGCACGCAGGGCGGTTTCGACATCCGCACCTTCGCCGTCAAAGCCAAGCCCACGACGCATATCGAAAACATGCGTCCGGGAATGAGCGTACTCGTGGACTGGGACCTGATCGGGAAGTAGGAGAGTGCGATGCTGAATTTCCTGCGTAATACCTATGCCGTTCTGCGACGGGAACTGACGCGTCTCGCGCACCAGCCGATGTATTTCGTGCTGATGCTCGTGCTGCCCGTCGTGTCGTTCGCGTTCTTCGCCCTGCTGTTCAACAAGGGCGTGGCGCGCGACATTCCGATCGCGGTACTGGATCAGGACCACACCTCGCTCTCGCGCAAGGTCACGCAGATGATCGACGACACGGCGACGGCAATGGTGTCGTACGGCATTCAGGACATGGACGAAGGCGAACGGCTGATGCGCGAAGGCAAGATCATGGCGATCGTGCAGATTCCGGCATTCTTCGAGAAAAACATCCTGAGCAACAGCCAGACGCATATCGAGACCTACATATCGGGAACGAACATCACGGTGAACGGCCTGCTGTCGAAAGACATTCAGACCGCCGTGACGACCTTTTCGGGCGGCATCCAGATCCAGCTGCTCACCAAACAGGGACTCACCGAGCTGCAGGCCATGGCGCAGCTGATGCCCGTGCGGTTCAACAAGCACGTATTGTTCAATCCCTATATCAATTACGGCTATTACCTCTCGCCGAGCTTTATGCCCATGATGCTCCTGATCTTCATCGTCATGGTGACGGTCTTCACCATCGGCACGGAGCTTAAGAAGGGTACGGCGCGCGAATGGATCGAGACGGGCAACGGCTCGGTATCGGCCGCACTGCTGGGCAAGGTCCTGCCAGTGACGGTGGTGATGTTCCTCATGTCGCTGGTCATGTTCCTGATCATCTTCAAGGTTGTCGGCGTGCCCCTGAACGGCAGTCTGACGGTTATCCTGCTGAGCACGCTGCTCTTCGTGATGAGCTATCAGGCCATCGCGGTCTTCATCGTCTCGCTGCTGTCGAACCTGCGCCTTTCGCTCTCGATCGGCGGCGGCTATTCGGTGCTGGCCTTCACCTTTTCGGGACTCACGTTCCCGATCATGGCCATGTGGCCCGCCATGCAGTACCTGAGCAGGCTCTTCCCGTTCACCTACTACACCGACATCTTCGTCGATCAGATGCTGCGGGGCGCCCCGGTCGTCTGCTCGCTGCCCGACATGTGCTACATGTCGCTGTTCATTGTCTTACCGCTTCTGTGCCTGCCGCGCCTGCGGACCATCTGCACGGAGGAAAAATACTGGGGGAGGTTATAGCATGAGCCGTTTCACACATCAGATGACCTCTTATTGGCAGCAGATGCTGTCGGTCATGCGCAACGAGTTCCGCACGATCTTCACCGATGCGGGCGTGGTCCTGATCCTCGTTCTCGCGCTGATCATCTACGCCACCGTCTACTCGATGGCTTACGGGGCGCAGGTGCTCCGCAACGTGCCGATCGGCGTGGTGGACGAATGCCGCACGCCGACCAGCCGCAGCCTGATCGAGACCTTCAACGCCGGGCCGAACACCTATGTGGCCTACAACCCGACGAGCATGGAGGAGGCCAAGGATCTCTTCTTCAAACGCAAGATCTACGGCGTGGTCTACATTCCGTCGGATTACGAGGAGAAACTGCTCGGCGGCCTGCAGGCCAACGTCGCGATCTACGCCGACGCCAGCTACTTCCTCATGTACCGGCAGGTGTTTCAGGAGGTCGTGACTTCGATCGGCGCCACGGGCGCGATGGTCGAATTCCAGCGTCTGATCGCCAAGGGAGCCAACCTCCCGCAGGCGCAGGCCACGACCCAGCCGGTCATCTACCAGTCCCACAACCTGTTCAACCCCTATCTGGGCTACGGCACGTTCGTCATGCCCGCGATCATCATGGTCATCATCCAGCAGACGATGCTCATCGGCATCGGCATGATCGGCGGCACATGGCGCGAATTCGGGCTGTACCGCAAACTCTGTCCGCCCGACCGCAAGCGGATGTCCACGCTCCCGATCGTGCTGGGCAAAGCGCTGGTCTACGGCATGATCTATTCCGTGACGACGTTCTACATCCTCGGTCTGCATTACAGGCTGTTCCACTATCCGATGAACGGCGCGACGGGCACAATCGTGGTCTTCATGCTGGCGTACATGGCGGCCTGCATCGCGCTGGGAATCGCCATTTCGACGCTCTTCCGCTACCGCGAGAATTCGCTGCTGCTGTTGTTGTGGACCTCGATTCCGCTGCTGATGCTCAGCGGCGTCTCCTATCCCCGCGAAGGCATTCCCGACTGGCTGTTCAACTTGGGGCAGATATTCCCCAGCAGCCACGGCGTAAACGCCTTTATCCGCATCCAGAGCATGGGAGCGTCGCTCTCCGAAGTGCTGTCCGAAATCAGGATGCTCTGCATTCTGGCCCTCGTATACGGCGGTCTGGCCTGCATCGGCATCCACTTGGTGCTCAACCGCGCGGACAAGGACGACATCCCGGCGCCGCACACCTCCGAACCGGAAAAGTGACGGCGACACCCAAGCATCCGCAGGAACCGCCCCGTCCCGTCCGCAAAAAGGGACGGCCATCGGCCCGGCACACCGGCACAAGGACGAAGCGGAAGCAGGCTTCCGGCATAATCACAAAAAAGACGTCAGGCATTGCACCTGACGTCTTTTTTGTCCGAACCGCACTGGTTACCGCGGACCGTGGAAGATACCCGGAGGCGGCCCGCCCGGACCGCCGGGTCCCATGCGGCGGGGTCCCGACTGCACGACCCCGTCGTAATCGGAGATGTTCTTCGACCCCTTCTTGCCGAAGCGGCGCAGGTTGTAGGTGAACTGCACCATGTAATAACGGCCGATCACGCTGTTGGTCGCATTCTGCGTCCATCCCGAACCCGTCGTGCGGGCGAAAGCCTTGTTGCGGTTGAGCAGGTCGTTCACGCCGAACATGATCTCGCCGCGCTTGTTCTTGAATATCTTCTTGCCGATCCATGCGTTGCAGAGCAGGTACGAATCGTCGTAATCGTTCGTGAAACCGATATACTGCGTGTAAGCCACGCTGCCCGTAAAGGTGAAGCCCAGCGGGAAGACGAACTTCATGTTGCCCTGCGCCCGGTGGTTGAAGTAGCGGTTTTTGGAACCTGACTCGCCCAGCGAGTTGGTCGCCTCGTTGTAGGTGCCGTTCCACGAGAGCGTGAAGTCCACGTTTTCGGAAATATTGCTGCCCAGCACCGTGTTGAAGTCGTAGCCGATATTGCTCGTGTCGTTGCGCTTGCCGCCCGTGATGAAGCCGTCGGCGTCCACCTCTCCGCCCAGCATGCTCGGCGTAAGCGAGTAGCTGACGCCCGCCATCACGTTGAAGTTGCTCTTCAGGAAGCCGATCGGAAAACCGTAGCTCAGGTGCGTCCGCAGGCTCCAGTAGCCGTCGAGATTGACGGGCGTGGAGTAGTAGTTGGGCTTGTACTGCACGCCGCCCAACGTGATCGTGCCGGGATTCGACACCACGTGCGTCGCATTGTAGTCGGAGGTGTTCTGCATCGAGAACATCCACATGAAGGTCCGGCCCTTCTCGACGTTGGAATTGATGTAGTGGAAATTGACGCGGTGGCTGTAGGTCGGATTCAGATCGGGATTACCCTTGGTGATATTCTGGGCGTCCGATACGTCGGCCACGTTCTGCAGGTCGGTGATCGACGGGTTGTCGGTATAGGACGATACGTAGAGCCGCAGCGAATTCTCGCGGTTGATGTTCAACTGTCCCATCATGAAATAGGTCACGTTGTTGTACGAATGCCTGATCTTGTCGGCGTCGTCCCGCACGATCTGCCCGTCGAGCGACGAACGCTGGTAAAAGACATTGGCGATGAACGTATTGCGCTCCTTCGAATAGCGGAAGCCGGGACCTGCGCTCTGCGTCAGGTAGTTGCTCCGGTAGGAGTTCGAAAGCGCTCCGTCGGGCGCCAGTCCCGCGATAGAATAATCCGCGCCGGTGATATACGACTTCTTGTCGCGCTCCTGATAATCGTACGAAATGCGGTACTGAAGGCTTACCTGCGCATATTTGGCGACGGGTTCCGTGTAGGTGAACTGTCCGCGCAGGCGGTAGCTGCTCGACGGCGCGAGGTTGCGCAGGTAGCGCAGGCGCGTGTAGCCCGTCGTGTCCCATCCCCACGGCGCGTCAACGCCGTCGGGCCGGAGGTCCGAGAGCGGCAGCACGTTCGAGAAGGAGTTCGAGTTGTTGGTGTTGTCCGAGTAGTTCACGTCGCCGTCCACGGTGATCGTACGGCCGTCCTTGCCCAGTTTGGCGCGGTAAACGGCGTTCGTCCGCACGTTGTAACCGTGGCGCAGGGCGTCGCTGCGGTTCTCGGTGCGGCTGTAACCGCTTTCGCCGAACTGCCAGCCCTGCGTCGTGCTCAGCGGGTCGTTCGACTGGTAGCTGAAGCTCGGACGGACCATCAGATTCTGGTTGTCGGAGATTTTCCACTCCAGACGGGCGTTGAAGCGGTGGTTATACGACTCGGTATCCGAGTAGCCGCGCGTCGAGAGCGTATCCACGGGCATCGGCGACTCGTACCATTTGTCGATCGTCGAACGGTTTCTCGTGTCGGTGTTGTTGAAGAAATAGCTGCCCTGAAACGACACCTGATCGCGCTTGCCCCACGTATCGGAGTAGTTTACGCCGATGGCGTTCACCGACGCCACGCCGCTCTGGGGGCGCACCATATACTGGCCCACGCCGCCGCGGCGTCCGCGCCCCGAACCGCCCGAAACGCCCAGAATATCCTCGAACGAGAAGTTCTGCTGGTTGATGTTGTTGAACAGGCCGATGACCGACACGCGGCTGCTGCCGCTGAAGATATTGGCGTTGCCGCCCACGACGTATTTGTTCTTGGCTTCGGTCTTGGTGTCGGCGTCGTAACCGTAACCGGCATAGAGTTTGCCGAACTGCCCCTGACGCATGTTGGCGTGCGTAACGATGTTGAGGGCCTTGTAGCCCTCGCCGTCGTCCATGCCCGAAAATTCGGCCGCGTCGCTCAGCTTGTTATAGACCTCCACACGGTCCACGGCCTGCGCCGGAAGCGACTTGATGGCCGTCGTCACGTCCTCGCCGAAGAACTCCTTGCCGTCGACGAAAACCTTCTTGATCTGCTCGCCCTGCGCCTCGACCGTACCGTCCGACACGGTGATGCCGGGCATCTTCTTCAGCAGCCCCTCGACGTCGGCGTCGTTGGTGACCTTGAAGGCTCCGGCGTTGTAACTTACCGTATCGCCCTTCTGCGAGGTGCGCAGCGCCTTGGCCTCCTTGACGACCGTTTCGATCTGCACGCCGGGCTTGAGTTCGATCCTGCCGATGTTCTGTTTGCCGGCCGCCACCCGGAAGGTGGTTTCGTAATTGTTGTAACCGAGGAAGGAGACGGTGAGTCTGTATTCGCCGTAGGGCAGCGAAGGAATCGCCACGGCGCCTTTATAGCCGGAAGTGAAATACTGTTTCTGATCCGGAGTCTTGACCGGAGCGACCTCCAGCACGGCTCCGGCAACGCTTTCGCCGGTATCGGCGTCAAGCACCGTTCCGCTGACCGCACCCTTTTGGGCGAATGCGGCCACGGCGAAAAACAGGAATAGGGTTGAGAGTAGTAGCCGTTTCATCTTAATGTTCTGTGTACTTTCTGATTTTGCGCATGCGAAAATAACTTTTTTCCCGCATACGGCCCTTCGACAAGGGGTGAATCGACAAAAAAAGGGCGTCAGCCGACAACCGACGCCCCGACTGCAACAAACCGGTCGATTTTCCTAACCTCACTTTTTCTCCTTTCCGGAGCGCGGTCCGTCGCATTTCCTATCCCCCGCGCAGGGGGCGCACTTGCGGCCTTCACGCACGGCGGCCTTGTCGCCCCGGCCGTCCTTCATCCGGGGACCGCGGTTCATGCCGTGACGCGGCCCCTGCATCTGCTTCCACTGCTCGAACTGTTCGGGCGTGAGGATGCCTTTCATCTTCTCGGCCTGCGCCTTGCGGTATGCGCGCATCTGCTCGGCCTGCGCCTGCATCTCCTTTATATCCTGCAGGTTGACCTCATAGAGCTGCTTCGACTGCTTTTCGCTGAGGTTCAGCTTCTCGGTCATGCGTTCGGTCCTGCGCTGGGCCATCTGCTCGGCCGTCGGCCGCTCCTTCATCATCGGAGCCTTCTTCGAATCCTGCGCAAAAGCGCCCGTTCCGGCCAGCAGGCACAAAGCCGCGGCGACTGCAAAAATTCTCTTTTTCATAATCTCAAATATCAATGGTTAATTCAATCCGTCAATCGGACCCGTTTCGGTCCCCTTACGATGCAAAGGTAAGGCCAAACCGGAAAAACGGAACGGCAATGCGGGTCAAACGCCCGAAGCTCAGGGTCAAACGCCTATTCGGCGGGTTGAACGGACGTGAGCCACGCCTTGAATTCGGGGACGCGGGCCTTAGAAATGACGATGCGCTCAGGAGTTTCGAGCACGAGACTCAGCGAAAGACGGCTGCCGAACCACACGGCGATCTCCTTCACGGCGCGGCGCGCCACGATGAACTGGCGGTTGGCGCGGAAGAAATCGGCTTCGGGCAGGACGGCCTGCAGCGCTTCGAGCGTCTTGTCGAGCGGATAGGACGCCCCGGCGAAGGTATAGGCCGTCACCTTCTCGTTGCAGGTATAGCAGAATGCGATATCCTCGCGTTTGAGCGGAATGATCTTGTCGCGGACATGCACCAGAAAGGTCTGCTCGCGGCGCGCCGCGGCCAGCGTGCGCACGCGCGAACCGTAATCGCTGCGCTCGCCCTTGGACAGCCGCATGAGCTTGCCGAGCGCCCGCTGCACGTCGGCCGCATTGAGCGGCTTGAGCAGGTAGTCGATGCTGTTCACCTTGAAGGCCTCCAGCGCATAGCGGTCGTAGGCCGTCGTGAAGATCACCGGCGCCGTGACCTCCACGGCGTCGAATATGCGGAACGAATCGCCGTCGGCCAGATGGATGTCCATGAACAGCAGGTCGGGCTGGGGGTTGGCGCGCAGCCAATCGACGCTCTCCTCGACGCTTTCGAGCGTATCGACGACACGGATGTCGGGAGCCGCCTGTTTCAGAATGGCTTTCAGGTTCAGTGCGGCGGCGGTTTCGTCCTCTATGATCAGTGCTTTCATCCTGCAAGGGGGGTATGCAGCGGCATCCGCACGACGAACTCCTTGTCGGTGTCGATGATTTCGATGTCGCGGCCGGTTATCAGGTGCCAGCGGTTGCGCAGGTTCTCCAGTCCGATGCCGGTCGAAGGTTCGGGTTCGAGCTTCGGCACCTTGGGATTGGAGACCACCAGCCAGCCGTTCTCGGTGCGGATCGAAATATGGAACGGCTTGCTGCGGGTTATGGTATTGTGCTTGACGGCATTGCCGATCAGCGGCTGCAGCGAGAGCGCCGGAAGCGTCCACGTGCGGTACTTCTCCTCGATGTCGATGTCGAAGAAGAGCTTGTCGGCATAGCGTATCTTGAAGAGGTAGCTGTACGCCTCGACGAATTTCAGCTCCTCGTCGAGCGTCATCAGCGTACTCTGTCCGTTCTGGATGATGTAGCGGAACGTATAGGAGAGCTGGTCGATGTAGGTCAGCGCCTTCTCGTCGTGCTTCTCGCGCACGAGCATCGCCAGCGAATTGAGCGAATTGAAGAAGAAGTGGGGGTTGATCTGTCCCACGAGCATGTTGTAGCGGGTCGTGAGGTTCTCGTTCTTGAGCCGCTCGTTCTCCATGACGACGGCCTGCTGCTTCGAATTGAGCACGTAGACCCAGCCGTAGAGCATCGACACCGCCACGGCGAACGAACACTTCAGCAGCAGCATGTAGTCGAAAATATGGTCGCCCATGCAGTTCAGCATGATGCGTCCCGAACGCCACTCCGTGACCGGCGCGACCATATACAGCGCGGCGGCGGCCAGCACGCACCATATGCAGTGGCGCACGAAGCGGCCCGGCGTGTACCTGCGGCGGACGGAGGTGAGGATCGAAAGCATGATGAACGAAACGACCAGATAATAGAAGAGCTGCAGCGCGAGTTCCGTCGTTTTCGAAGGCCGGTTGAAAAGCGTGCTGTAATCGAACTCCTCGCCGTTGCGCATGCGCAGTTCGGTCATCACCGGATGCGCCCCGTGACGGCGCGGCGCGGCCAGATTCGCCACCAGACGGTCGCCGTCCTTCAGGTTCATCCGGTAGATGCGCTGCATCATCACATAGACGCTGTCGCCGTTCTCGTAGACGATGTAGCCGTGGCCGTCGGGACTTACCCGCAGCGTTCCTTCCTCGCCGCGCGCAATGACGCTCGCCTTGGCCGGACGCGGCTGTCCGTCGCTCTTCTGATCGACGATCAGCAGCAGCACGTAGGAGAAATTGACGACCAGACTGACGGCCAGCGCCACCAGCAGATTGAGAATCAGGTCGGAATATTTCGGTTGCAGCCCCATCCGCCGTTTACTCCTCCTCTTTGAACCACGACGCATAGAGCATGTAGTCGCGGGCCGTGCGGCGGATGATCTCCTCGCGCTGCTGGGGCGTCACCTCCTTGACCTTCTTGGCCGGCACGCCCGCATACACCGAATTGGGTTCCAGCTGGGCGTTGGAGAGCACCAATGCGTTGGCCGCGATGATGCAGCCCGACGGAACCACGGCGTTGTCCAGCAGGGTAGCGCCCATGCCGATCAGGCAGTTGTCGCCGATGCGCGCACCGTGAATGACAGCGTTGTGGCCCACCGACACGTCGCTGCCGATAATGGTCTGCGACGGATGCGGCGAACCGTCGTAAAGCGTGTGCAGGACCACGCCGTCCTGAATATTCGTGCGGTCGCCGATGACGATTTTGTTCACGTCGCCGCGCAATACGGCGTTGTACCAGATCGAACAGTCGCGGCCGATGGTCACGTCGCCCAGAATGACGGCCGTCTCGGCCAGAAACGTATTTTCACCGATTGCGGGCGTATGTCCCCGCACCTTTTTAATCAAAGCCATAAGTTTATATGCTATTAAATGTCACTTCGCTTTTGTATCGTCTCCGCGTGTCCGAGGGCGGACATTCACGGCAAAGCCGTGTTTTCAGGTCTGCCCCTCCCCTAAATCCCCTCCTCGGAGGGGACTTGGCATTAGTGCGGACACATGCTGTTAAATGTCTCTTCGTGTTTGGCTTCCTGCCAGTACTCCTCCATCTTTTCGAGCGGAAGCTCGTGGAGCGTATGTCCTTCGGCGACAGCCTTTTCCTCCATGTAATTGAAGCGGCGGATGAACTTCTTGTTCGTACGTTCCAGCGCCGATTCGGGGTCGATGCCGTAGAGCCGCGACGCATTGACCAGCGCGAAGAACAGGTCGCCGAATTCGCCTTCGAGCTTCTCCCGGCTGCCGGGGGCTTCCGAACGCATCTCGGCTTCGACCTCCGCGATCTCCTCCTTCACCTTGTCCCACACATCCTCGCGCCGCTGCCAGTCGAAACCCGTCGCGGCGGCTTTCTCGCCCACGCGGAAAGCCTTGACCATGGCCGGAAGCGAGCGGGGTACGCCGCCCAGCGTGCCGCTCTTGCGGTTTTTCTTGCGGAGTTTCAGGGCTTCCCAGTTCTCCTTGACCGCGTCGGGCGTATTGGCGTGAATATCGCCGTAGACATGCGGATGACGGTATATCAGCTTGTCGCACAGGGCATCGGCGACCTCGCCGAAATCGAAGGCTCCCGCCTCCTCGCCCAGCTTGGAGTAGAACACCACATGCAGCAGCAGGTCGCCCAGCTCCTCCTTGATGCCCTCCATATTGTGGTCGGTGATGGCGTCGGCCAGCTCGTACGTCTCCTCGATGGTATTGCTCCGCAGCGAATCGAAAGTCTGCTCGCGGTCCCACGGACACTCGCGGCGCAGCGTATTCATCACTTCGAGCAAACGGGCCGTAGCCTCCAGTCGTTTATCTTCCATGCTCAGTTACAGTTTACGGCAATGGCTGTTCGGGAAGCGGAGTCGGCCGATCTGCCTGAGCGCGCCCGTCCATGCCGGAATTTATTTTCAGCAAAGGTAGCAATTCGGCGGAAAAAAAGTAACTTTGTCCGAAACAAAATTCCGTACCGCCATGAAACTGCGATACCTGCTGCCCCTTGCGGGGGTGTTCTGCACCTGCCTCTCGACATACGCCCAGCCGTCGCCGGCCCGTCAGGCCTTCTACGGGGGCGCCTGCCGCATCAGCTCCCGGACGATGCTCTGTTACGAAACGCCGCTGGCGCCGCTGGCCGCCTACCTGCGCGAATATATCAACGTCGAAACGGCCAGCGACAGTATGTCGGCCGACGACGCGATCGTGCTTTCGACCGATCCGACGCTGGGCGGCGAAGCCTTCCGCCTGACGGTGCTCCCGCAGCGGATCGAAATCGCGGGCGGTTCGTACGGCGGCGTATTCAACGGCGTGCAGGCCCTGTTCCGGCTGCTGCCCGCCGAAATATACGCCAAGAACTGTCCGCTTCCGGTCGAAATCGCCTGCACGAAGGTCGAGGACGCGCCGCGCTTTCCGTACCGCGGTATGATGCTGGACGTGGCCCGCACGTGGATCGACGCAGCTGGAGTGAAACGTTATATAGACCTGCTTTCCTATCACGGGATCAACAAATTGCACCTTCATCTTTCAGACGACGAAGGGTGGCGTATCGAAATCAGATCGCACCCCGAACTGACCGAAATCGGCGGCTTCCGCGGCGGCGATTCGCCCGTGCGTCCGGTCTACGGCAAATGGGACGAGAAGTACGGCGGGTATTACACGCAGGACGAGATGCGCGGCCTGATCCGCTATGCGGCGGCGCGCAACATCGAGATCATCCCCGAAATCGACCTGCCGGGGCACAGCCGCAACATCGCGTCGGTGCATCCCGAAATACGCTGCAACTATCCGCCCGACACGGTTTCGACCAACGGTTACGACTACCGTTCGGCGTGGTGCGTGGCCCGCGAAGAGAATTACGCGCTGCTGGCCGACATTCTCGGCGAGTTATGCGCGCTGTTTCCCTCGGAGTACATACACGTCGGCGGCGACGAGGTGGACATGACCCAGTGGAACCGCTGCCCCGACTGTCAGGCGCTGATGAGCCGGCGGGGCATGACCGATCCGCACCGATTGGAAGACCTCTTCATGGAGCGCATGGCGGCGATTCTCGCGGCCAACGGCAAGCGTCCCGGCGTGTGGAACGAAGCCGTGACCACGGGCGGCCTCTCGCGCGAATGTCTCGTATACGGCTGGCAGAGCGTCAAGGCGTGTCTCGACGCCACGGCGAAAGGCTACAAGACCGTGGTGATGCCGGGCGAATACTTCTATTTCGACATGCGGCAGACGCCGCAGGAGGAGGGGCACGACTGGGCGGCGGTCTTCGACGCTAAAAAGGCCTTCGGATTCGACTTCACCGAAAAGGGCTTCAGCGATGAACAGATGCGCAACGTCGTCGGCCTGCAGGGGACGTTCTTCAGCGAAGCCTACGTTTCGCACGAGCCCGAAAAGCCCGACTATTTGGACTACATGTGTTTTCCGCGCATCTGCGCGCTCGCCCGCATAGCTTGGCGCGGCAACTGCGAGGGCTGGGACGCCTATTACAGGGAGCTGACCGACCATTACGACCGCATGGCGGCCATGGGCATCCGCTTCCGGCTTTTCCCGCCCAAGGTAAGCTACAAGGAGGGCGCCTTCACCGTCGTGGCGGACGACGGCTCGGAAATCTTCTACCTCGAAGGCGATTCGCCCGAAGAGCATCGGTACACCGGCCCCGTCAAAACCGAAAAACCGCATCTCTACCGCTTCCTGACGCGCTACAAGACGGGACGCAGTCCCTACGTGGCCGACAAATCCTACTACAGGACCCTTGCGCCCGCCGTGACGATCACCACCTCGATGGGCGAAAGCACGCAGTTCCCCTACACGAACGCCTCGGCCTACAAGGGACTTGCGCGCACGCGCCGCGCCTGCCGTCAGCAGGACTGGATACTCTACACCTATGAACAGCCGGTGAAGTGCCGCGAAATGTTTTTGCAGACGGGAAACCGCCAGCTGCCCAAAACCATTATAACCACCGGTTATGCAGAGGTGTCGTACGACGGCACGACATACGAGCATGCGGGCGATCTGAAAAAGGGCAGTATAACTTTAAAGCCCGGCCGGCCGGTGAAAGCCGTCCGCATCGTCTCGACCTGCGACGACAACGGCACGCCCTACGTCACGATCCAGCCGCCGCAGATAAAGCCGGTACTGTAAAGAGACGACGCAATCACCGGAAAACCGACAAGAGCAGTATATAACTGTAAATCAATGTTATTTTTCCAATCCGATTAAAAGGATCGGAACGGTTAGCACACTATAGAAATTCTCCAAATACCACTTTACCCGTTCAAAGGAGACTATCGAACAGTGATCTTTGGAAACATATTTCAAAAAGTCCTTTGTCCCACAGACATAGATTCCTACATTAATCATATTCTTGATTTCGGCCCCCGCTTGCAACCTCAGCAAATCACCACCGATAAACGATCTGTGATTGAATGCCACATCGACACCTATGTTATTTTTCCAGAAATCAATTACCAAATCGTTATCCGAATCGTTGAATACTTTCTTCTCCCCTTCCCAACCTTTTTCTAAGAAGAGATCTTTAAGAAGAGCGTTTATCGCAGGTTGTCTTCCCTTTTGAATTTTCTTGCCGATATTCTCTTTCTCCCGATTGATTTCATCAAATTTCAACTCTATATTGCTAAAATTCAGCTGATCCAATATACCGTCGATTTCATTCTTGATCGTATATTCCGAGTTTAAAATAATATCAGCATATCTATGTGCATATTTTTTACATTTCATGTCTATAAGATTATACGCAAATATATAAAATAGATCGACAGAATGACATGCTCAGTTTATTTTATTTCGACAAAAGCAGCCCCAAGCAAGACAGTCTGTTCCAAACAGTCGCAGTCGATCGGTTAAAATCGTGGATCTCGCACCCGAAAAACGGCCTGCATTTCAACGGCCGTATCAATGCGGGGAGTCGGAAAGAGTCGCCGCTCTGACGGCAAAGAGGTAGAAGAGATATTGCGCGGCATAATAGGTAATCATCACGACACAGGTCCGGCAGGGAACGGGCGCGACGAAGCGTCCCCATGCGATCACGGAGTCGGAAAAGACGAACAACAGGGCCGCAAGGCGGAACCATGCGGCATACGCTCCGCGGTACTGAAGCGCGCTGTACAGCATGCCCGCGATGACGAGTCCGTAGACGGCGACGCCCGCGCGTTCGGCCGGATCGGCGGCGCGGGGAACGATGCAGACGAACAGAAACAGCAGCAGGGCCGTCAGCACCGGCCAGACAAAAGGCCGGGGCGCAAGTTGCGCCTGCGGCAAGAAGTAGCACATGTAGGCTCCGTGTGCCAAAGCGAAAAACAGCATCTGCGGAATGAACATCCCTCCGGCGCCCGCCGCATCGCCGACGGCCGACAACAAGAGCGCCGCGCCGACCGGAATCAGCGGTTTCAGCCGGAGATAAAAGAGCGACAGCGACAGCAGCAGGACCGGATAAGCGACCTTGTACGGAATCACCGCCGCGTTGGTAAAGAACAGCGCGGCGCCGGCTGCAAAAAGCAGCGTGGTCAGGCAGAGCATTCGGGAGGTTCGTTGCATGGTTTCGGTAAAAAAGCCGCCTGTTCGTAACGTACAGGCGGCTTCGATTTATGGTCAATAAGCTCGTCGGCATGACCGTGGCGGGCGTGTGCCCGCATCGAGATGCGACGAGCGGCATTCGGATTGGGATCAACCGCGGACCTGAGCTCCGCACCGCTGTTCGAACTGCGCGGTGAGGTTCTTCATCGCCTTTTCGATCGTCTTCTCGTCGAGCGTGCGGGTCTTGTCTTCGAGGATGAAGCTCAGGGCGTAGGATTTCTTGCCTTCGGGAAGTTTGTCGCCCTCGTAGACGTCGAACAGCGAAACGCTCTTGAGCAGTTTGCGCTCAGTGGCGAACGCCACGTCGCGCAGCGCAGAGAAGGTCACCTGCTTGTCGATCAGAAGGGCCAAGTCGCGTTTCACTTCGGGGAACTTCGAAAGCTCCTCGGCCGCAATCTTATGCTTGCGGGTCGATTTCACGAGCGCGTCGAAATTCATCTCCAGATAGTAAACATCCTGCTTGACATCGAGTCGACGGCGGATTTTAGCACTTACCGTGCCGATCTGCAGCAGCTCCTTGCCGCCAAGCGACATCGAGAGCGCCTCGCCGAAGAGGTCGTTTTGCAGCGTCTCAGTCCGGAGCGCATAAATGTCGATGCCGAAGCGGCGCAGAAGTTTCTCGGCCACGGCGCGCAGTGTGAAGAACGACGCGGCCTGCGGCCGGGCGTTCCACGACGCAGGCTCGGCCACGCCCGTCACGGCGATCGCCAGACGGTACTCCTCGGAGTAGGCCGCGAAGCGGTTCTCCTCCGAGCGTTTCGACTCGTCGTAGAAATAGCAGTTGCCGAACTCGTAGAGTTTCAGGTCGCCGTTCTTGCGGTTGGCGTTGAGCTGCACGGCTTCAAGCATGTTGAACAGCAGCGTCTGACGCATCACGTTCAGGTCGGCGCTCAGCGGATTGAGGATGCGCACGCAGTTTTCGGCCTTGTAGGACTCCAGCCCCTCGTAGTAGGCCGCCTTGGTCAGCGAGTTGGACATGATCTCGGTGAAGCCGTTGGAGGTCAGGAAATCGGCCGCGAGATTCATCAGCTTGCTGCGGTCGGGCTTCGGCGCATAGGAGAGCGTCGAGCGGACGCGCGAGGGAATCTCGACATTGTTGTAGCCATAGATGCGGAGAATATCCTCGACGAGGTCGGCTTCGCGCTGCACGTCCACACGATAGGGCGGCACGGCGACGCTCAGCACGCCCTCTTTCTCGGCGAGAATCTTCACTTCCAGCGCGGCGAGGATCGTGCGGACCGTATCTTCGGGAATCTTCTTGCCGATCAGCGAGTCGATGCGGGCGAAGGAGATGTCGAATTTGAAGTCTTCGACAGGATTGGGATAGATGTCGGTAATGTCGCTCGAAATCTCGCCCCCGGCCAGCTCTTTCATCAGCAGGGCGGCGCGCTTGGCGGCATAGACCTGCATGTTGGGATCGACGCCGCGCTCGAAGCGGAACGACGAATCGGTGTTCAGGCCGAAACGCTTGGCCGTCTTGCGCACCCACACGGGATTGAAATAGGCGCTCTCGATAAATACGTCGGTCGTCGTGTCGCCGATGCCCGAATCCAGTCCGCCGAAGACTCCGGCGATGCACATCGGACGCTCGGCCGAGCAGATCATCAGATCGTCGGCCGTCAGTTTTCGCTCCACGCCGTCCAACGTCACGAAAGGCGTGCCTTCGGCGCAGGTGCGGACCACGACTTCGCGGCCTTCGATCTTCGCCGCGTCGAACGCGTGCAGGGGCTGCCCCAGCTCGAAGAGCACGAAGTTGGTGATATCGACCAGATTGTTCTTGGGGTTGATGCCCGCGGCGCGCAGGCAGTTCTGCATCCACTCAGGCGAAGGGCCTATTTTGCAGTTCTTCACCGTCACGCCCGCGTAGCGGGGGGCCGCTTCGTGGTTCTCGACGCGGACGGTCACCGGCAGGTCATGGTTGTCGGGAGCGAAGGCCGAGACGTCGGGCATCTTCACTTCGGCGTTCAGGCCCTGACTCCTGAGGTAAGCCGCCAAATCGCGCGCCACGCCGATATGCGACGCGGCATCGACGCGGTTGGGGGTGAGTCCCACCTCAATCAGGTAGTCGTCCTCGATGCCGAGGTATTCTTTGGCCGTCATACCGACGCGGGCGTCGGCCGGAAGTTCCATAATGCCGTCATGCGAGGCCCCGATGCCCAGTTCGTCCTCGGCGCAAAGCATGCCGAGCGACTCCACGCCGCGGATTTTGCTGCGTTTGATCTTGAATTCCTCGTCACCGCCGCCGGGGTAGAGCACCGTGCCGACCGTGGCGCAGAGCACCTTCAGCCCGGCCCGGCAGTTGGGCGCGCCGCAGACGATCTGCAGGGGATCACCGGCGCCGACATCGACCGTCGTGAGGTGCAGGTGGTCCGAATCTGGATGGTCCGTGCAGGTCAGCACCTCGCCGACCACGACGCCGTGAAGCCCGCCCTTTACGGTCTCGATCTTCTCGAAACCCTCGACTTCGAGTCCGATGTCGGTCAGTATCCGTGCGATTTCTTCGGCCGGAAGATCGGTGTCGAGATAGCGTTTAAGCCAGTTATACGAAATATTCATAATTAAAAGCTTTAATGTTCCTCTTGCAGTTCAACATGCCGGACCGCCTTCCCCGCGGCGGAAGGCCGCGTTTGCAGGTCCGGCCGCCCCGGAATCCCCGCCTTGGCGGGAAGTGCCGCCGTCACAGCGTCCGGAACGGCATGCTAAAATCGAACAAAGATACATAAAAATTGTTAATCTCGTCGAGATTGGCGCACTAAATCGCGCCGACGCTTCGGACCGGCATTTCGGCAGGCGGACACGGAAAAGGGAGCGACGCCATATATGTAGGTATCGAAAATATCCGCCGAAAAATTTGGATTTAAGGATCGGACCCGTTATATTTGCCGAAAAGAATATGATTCGCAATTTCAACATACAGGCTTGGTGGTGGCGCTCGTTGACTCTCGTGGACAATGAGTGCGGCTCCGTGCGTGTATAGTTGAAACCTGATACCAGCCACAAGCCCGTTGTTTACGAGAGAGTAAACAGCGGGCTTTTTCTTTTGCACTTTCACGAAACAAACGGAAAAATAAAAAAGAGTATGAAAACGAAAAAATTCTGCCTGACCGAAAATCAGATGCCCGCGCAATGGTACAACATCGTGGCCGACATGCCCAACAAACCGCTGCCCCCGCTGC
>OWII01000138.1_pt1 | contig 57007 bp, 73 predicted proteins | sample 1732591 | NCBI WGS metagenome assembly OWII01 (sample SAMN05065732, study PRJEB22554) | human gut metagenome | biome: ENVO:2100002; feature: ENVO:00000062; material: ENVO:00002003 | host: Homo sapiens | place: USA | reverse complement strand
TTTAGGAAAGTCTTGTTCTAACTCTAATAATCAGTGGATTACAACGGATATTGTGATTTTTGTAGAATATTTGTAGAAATAGTATGATAATTAGGCTTTCTACAAAGAAAATGGAAAACCCCACTTCTACAAAAAGAAGCGAGGTTTTCACTAATGCAACACCGATATAAATTCGGCACTGCAAAGATACAAAAAACGTGCGTACTTCTCAGTATGCACGTTCTGAAATGAAAAAAGTATTCTACAAAAGCTATTTTTTTAGCTCTATATATTCAGTATATGTAATTTTGTTGTGTGGATTTGAATTTACAACATCCATCTTTATAGCCTTCACCCCAAATCGGAAGAAAAGAAACTTTTTCGGTATCTTATGTATGATATGGTGTAACGTGTCGGCACTTTCTATCTTAGCAGATAATACCCCTTTGTCAATAGTTCCCCTTAAATCTATCCAAGAATCATGCCATCGAAAATTTAAAAGAGTATCAAGCTGGTTGCGATACACTATGCTATCACGTACTTCTGTTTTTATTTCTATTTCCGTTTTGGTTGCTGTTGTTGTAGCTGCCTGAATACGTTTGAGCTTTATATTCAAATCATCTACTGTTTTGGTAAGATCCTTGTTTTTCTTCTCCAGCTCATTTTTCGTCAGTTCCAACCTTAAAACAGAAGTAGCGTTTTTCCCTGCTTCTGTTTTGTAGTGTTTCACATCTGAAAGCAATGCTGCTTGATTACTATCCAAGCGATCACGCTCTTTCTTTACGCTATCCAATCGTTTAAACAGAAAGATATTTACTCCTACAAGTAAAACAAACGCAATAAACAAAAACTTACGCATAATTTTCTATGTATTTAAGGATTGAATCAACGTGCAACTGGATAATTTGAGCCTTTCCTTCTGGAGATAGTAGAAACTTACAATCAGTTTCATTATCCATAAAGAAATTTTCCGTCAAAACAGCCGGGCATGAAGTCTTTTTGAGTATGTAGAAGTTATTTTCCCAATCTCCATCCCCATCCGACCAATCACCTCTAATTTTCCAAGTTCCTCCAAACATTCTATTTGCCATATCCCAGAAGACTTGCGCCAAATCATCAGCTTTTGTTTTTCCAGGACTGGTATGTATTTCCCATCCCGTACCCTTGCCAGTTCCAGAAGCGTTACAATGAATAGAAACAAGAAGCGTTTTTGTCTTACCGTATCGGGCTGCTATCTCGTTTGCTCTTCTGGCTCTTTCTGCCAAAGGTACGTCTATATTTTCCTTTACCAACAATTCAGCATCTATACCTTTTGCTCGTAATTGGTTATATACGCCTTTGGCAATTTCTCTGGCATATTCCCATTCAAATAACTGTGATCCGTCCGACCACTTCGGAGATCTTTTACCTGGTGTATTTTCTCCGTGTCCGTTGTCTAATAATACTTTCATACGTTTTTATTTTCGTTTTTTTCGCTTAAACATTTGGTTACTCCAGCCGAAGCAAACAAAGCTGTAATAGCACCGACAAAAGCCGATAAGCCCATAAGATCGGTTTTGATAGACTTGTTTACGATTACTTCATAAACCAAAACAAAACCTACAATAAACAGAAGGAAGCACCCCATTAAGGTAACGGCAACAAGAAAAAAACTCTTGCTACTATGTCCTGATCCATTCTTGACAAGCTCTTTCAAATATTCGGTTAATCTCATAATTTGCGCTCTTTTACTTCTGGAAGGATATACTGAATGTGCATAGCTGCAAAATGAAGTTTCTTACGTGCATTTTCTTCGTCAAAGTCATTTGGCAAACACTCCGTGAAATCACATATCAAAGAACCTACCCAGTCATGGGTGGTGTCATGCAACTTTTGTACAACCAAAGATTGAGTGCCGTTTGAAGAAAACAACGCTTTTGCACGTGTTCCATCCAACGAATCTATCTCACGGATTAGCATAAACTCATTCTTTGCCATTGCTGCTGTGAACTTTGGAAGTTCCGACATCTTTATATCCTGCCAGTAGTCGCTAATACGAGCCACACCCTTAGCCGTAACCTCATATAAGATGGTTAAATAATGATTTTCACCCAATGGATAAGGCTGTATGATATACACCCTATCACAAGATAAGTCATTTAAAACCTTGTGAATTTCACCATATACACGAGCTGAGTTTTCACTTCTACGAGTGCTTTTTCTTTCTAACTGCCTTTCAAGCTCTTTAGCCTTAATATCAGCAAGCCGATTATGCTTTAACTGATTGTACGCAAACCAGCCCGTACCCAAAGCTGTTATACACGCAAATAATGCTGCCCAATCCATATTTTATTAAGTTATTGATTAATAACTGCAAATTTAGCTTCTTTGGTGTATATATACACCATAAAGTATAGAAAATTATATTTTTGAAGCTATTAAGGCTTCCAATTTGTTTATTTCATCCCGTACACTCTGCCTTTTTTGGTGAAGATCCGCTATATCATACGGCATATCAAGTCCGATTAAAGAAGCCTCATAGCATTTCGTTACACGATAATCGCCTATAACGCTGTCATTGCTGGTAAGAGAGGTTTTCAGTTCATCTATCTTATTCCGAACGAGTTTAGCATTAAACTTTTGTTCGTATTTATAGCTTATTTTATCCTCTGCATCATAAGGTACAATGCGAACGCTATAGTATTCAGGACATTGCAATTTAGTATCATCCACAAGATCTACAGGTTTCCACCCTAAAGCGGACAACTTAGTTTGTTGTTCCTGAATTGATACTATTCTCGTTTCAATCTCTCCGGTTTCTTCATTTTTATACTTCTCCATATATTCTTCTAAAAATTTGGAAACGAGAGATCCGTTTTCGTCTATATAACCATATTCAATCATAATATTAATATTTATATCTACAAACTAACCATGCTGATTTTTTTACACCATCGACATATCCCACTGTAAAATGGAATATAGCTCCCTGACCTTCGCCAATATCATAATAATCATTTTGGGTATGATCGTCATACAGCACATTTCCGCTACGTGGGTAAACTCTCATATATCCAGTCCACCATTGTTTAAAAAATATAGTCCTACCAATCACACCATCAGAAGGGAGGTAAACTATCTGCTGGTTTCTTGAATAACCAATAACCAGACTGTCTGTTTCTGACAAATAAACAGCAGAAGTTGTTTCTTCTATAGCCTTTCTATGTAAAAATAACCCTGCTGCCATTAAATTTTGGAAGAATCCACCATAAGCCGGAGCCGTTCCACTGTTTGAAGCTCTACCATATACGCCAGCCAAGAAGTTTTCATTACTCCAATCACTTTTATTCACAGAACCAAATCCAAGCCCAACGATAGCAGCCTTATGTGTATAACCCAAAATAGCCGAAACAGCCTGTGTTTCTGCATTATTACAAAATATACCTGTAGGCGACATATAGGCTACACGGCTATTACTCTTACTTCTGGCTTCAATCAAACCGTTATTTGCATCTATCGTAATCTTAGATCCCTGATATTGGCTTTCTGAATAATCACCACCAGACATACTTGATTCTATAAAAATACGAGCCATAGAAGCATCCAGCGTGATTTTATTACCATCCAGAAGAGTAGAAACAATCTTTCCACCACTCATAAACCAATCTCCAATATTAGCACCCTCAGCCAATAGCAAATTGGTTGCTATGCTCTCAAACTCAGCACCGAAATCATTCCAATAAGCCGTATCGGTAGGTACATGATTTTGAAAGCCATTTCCGGCATCCACCCTGGCAACATAATAGTGTCCGTTATATTTTACTGCATCTACACGCCTTGAAGTGCCATAGTAAACTTTAGAACTGTCATAGACACCACGATAAACCATAGTAGGACCAGTATCGCCATTTCTACCATCCACGCCATCATACGGAGTTTGCCGGACTGGTGTACTCCAGTTCTGTATCAATGAATTTGTTTCACCATTGATTTTTGCTACTGTAAACCATAAGTATTGCAAGGTTCCTACAGTTGGAACGGTTGTACTCCATCCCGAAGGATTACGGCTCGTTTTACTCAGTGAAGGCGGTGTACTTCTGGAGCCATTAACAGCGTACCGATATTCAAAATAATCTCCGTTGTTTCCAGGATCTCCATCATCCCCCTTATCGCCTTTATTGCCTTTTGCTCCTTCTGCAACAATGATCCAATAAGATGTATTCGTTGGTACATTCCCCCTGCTTGGAGTTTTGCTGACATAGCGATATGTGGAAGTTCCGTTACTTGTTGTATAAGTTACTTCATCACCCCAATAGTAAGTATAAGAGCTGCTATAAGTGCCACGAAAACAGCCTATAGGACTTTCATCCCCACTTTCACTTTGTACGATTGTACCTTTCAGTCGTAATTTCCTATCCCCTCTGGTATTCCAATCCAGATAGCTATCTGTATCTCCCACACGAAAGGCATTATTCACAAAATCTATAAAGTTTTGCCCATCGCTTGAAACGATTCTGTCTGTAGTTATTCTTCCTGGAAGTATTTCTGTGAATCCGAATAGTTCTACAAAGGAACGATCCTCTTCAAATTCACTGTTTAGAATACCTACAAGAAAATGATAATAACCCTCTACGCCTTCCAGCTTGATAGCGTTTTTACTTAAAACGTATGATCCAGTAGTGCCATTTTTGTTAGCCTTCACATATAGATAATACCCTACGGTTTCCGTCAAAGTTGGAGAAGTATATTTTTCAATATCCCAAAACTTATACTCACTGGCTTTATGCTCAGAAGAAAGTGTATTTATCCCGATAGTCATGTGCTGTAGTATTCCTCCTGGAGCCGAAAGCACTTTTTTTGTACTGTCATAAGTAACGAGATATTCTACTTGTGCCGGATTGGTTTTGTTGTTCACGAAGCGGAACTGCAAACTTTCATCACCAACAAGCAAACTCATTGTTTGTACCGAAATCGGACTGATAGAGCCTGAGAAATGCAAAAGAGCGTCATTCAACATTGAAATAGTTTCTTTTGCATCCCTGAAACGTCTTTTTGTAAACTGAATAGAGTTTTTATATTGGTTATCGGTTTTAATCTCGTTGCTTTCTATCTTGTTTAATTCGCTGGAAACTGTTGTGCCAGTAGTCGTATTGGATAATTCAATAATCGGGCTGTAAGGTCTGTGTATATACTCCTTAATGCTGGTGATTCTTATCTTTATGCCTTCTGGTATGAATTGCGGATCCTTAAAGAGTATGTAGCCTCCTAATTTGATTTTTCCACCGATAGAGAGCCAACGCTTTTTAGAATAAATGCTATCTAATTCCCCTTTGAATGTGAATTTCGGATCTTCATTCTCATAAAGATATTTGGCAGCTTCCCTGAACATATCCCAGCTTGCACCTTCTTTCGTTGAGTTATTGCAAATGTACGCATCCGGCAACTGTATTCCGAACACAGCATATTTATCCTCCAAGTTAGGCTTATAGATGTCATTAGGCATAACCTGACCGTCTATTTCTTGTGGTGTTATCAGAAACTTACGCTCTTTATGAACATATTTAACCTCAAACTCTTTGCCAGCAAGCATACCCGATTGAAATATAACAGTCATAGTATTGCCCTCTATCAAACAATCCTCAAAGTTCAGATCTTCGGGAATAGAGCTATCTATAAAATCATAGAAATTCTTTTCTTCATCAGAAACAATAATATCAGAAACACTACCTACCCTTTTGGGATAAATATTAGAACAATCCAAACTATCCTCTTGAACATCCGTAAGGGTTATATCAGCCCGTTTTATATACAAGCCGTCCGCATCCGAAACGTAAGCACGCCCTTCATACTCCAATCTTTGATTTTTGGGCAAAAGCAATTCCTTAGATCCATATTTGCTAAAGTCTATATTCTGCTCCCCACCTTGAACGTACAATATGGTAACTGGTCTATTTCCGTCCTTGTTGGAGCGTCCTAAACCTGGAACAAAACCTTTATCTTTCCCATATTCAAGAGGCAAAGGTTCACCCTTGTTATATTCAACTTTACGCAAGTGTATCGTTTTGATAGCCGGATCTATTTCATACTCCGTCTTAAACGTATCGGCAATAGTAGGCAAAGCCTCACTACAAAAGATATGGTTGTAGTTAATAGTCTTTTCTTCTGCTTCGATACATTCGCCAACCTTCCAACCGCTATCTCTCATGTTGAGATTATCTACAATTAACTGTAGATGCTCGTGAGGTTTTGCAGTGTAATCGAACTTTAAACGCTTAGAAACAATATCCCGGCATTTGTATTTACCCAATATTGCGCCTATGTCATACATTACAAGAGTGTATTCAAAATTCCGACTGCTTTTCTTCTTGAAGTCGTCAGGATCCATAAGGTAGTAAGTGATATTCTTGTAGATACAATAAGCTCCTACGGGAATGTTTATGAACTCTTCACTGGCAAAGTACAGATAAAGAGTGCCTACATTCTGTAAAGCCGTATATCGGTAGCTGCTTGTATCTACCAGAATATCAATCTCCTTGTTGTTGAAATGTATTTTCATGTTTACTAAGTGAATTGATAGATCTTACCATTTCCGCATTTCATCCCTTTAATCGTAGTGCTGAAAGGGAAAGCGTCTTTGGGGATCTGATCCAAAGTTTTCTTTAAAGAAGCTGCGTTTGTGAAAAACTTACCATCCGCACCATTGCTATGTTTAAATTTCACAAGGTATCTTCCTTCACCGTGCGAAGTCTTTACATCTGGAATGAAATCTTCTACAATGATCTCACAGTTCAGCACGTCCGAAATAGAAACCTGGCTACAGTTGAACATTTTACGTTCATCTTGTACGGTTACACCTAACTCACTAAACTTTTTCATCACAATATAATATTAAGTTCCTTACAATCGTTATCTATCATTTCTTTGATAGCTTTTCTCTTTTGCAAATATTCCTTGTAATCTTCGGTAGCTGATTTTTCAGTAAGAATACCGAGCTGGGCAGCGTTATAATCATTGATAATCTTGGCTTCTTTATCCGAATCCCACAAATGGGTAATAACTGCCTTTTTCAGCTTATCATTTGTAACCATTCCCCAAACAACAACTTCGTTACAAGTCCATTTTGTAGTTTGCCCATTATCTCCAGCTTCTCCAAAATGGTTTTCTACTTGAACTTCCTGAATATCCCAACGGTATGTGTAAGAACCATTTCCGTTAGCCTCTAACTTAGAAGGCTTAAAATCGTAGTGTATCATATACTTGCTTTTTAATTATTGTTTTTAATAGATGCTTAGAATTACTATATTTAGCCCAGCCAAACCAACTGCAAATAACTTGCTTGTATTCCATATCGGAAATGTGCTTTTTCTTATTCAGCTTGGCTGCCTTCCTACATAGATTCTTTTTGATTCCCTTCCGAATAAGGGTATGGGTATGGTAAAAGACATACCCGACAAAATCAATACCTCTATGGGTATCAATTTTGAATACTTGAAACTTCCATTTCTTTTTTCCAGTTTTAGGATCCACTTTACGAAGTGATAGCTTTAAATTGTCATGCAGATATTCTTCAATCTCTATACGGAGTTTGTGAAGCTGTTTAGGATCATCGCCTAAAATCACAATATCATCTGCATACCTAAAGTAATATCTTACCTTCTTAACCTCTTTTATCCAGTGATCGAAGTAAGCCAGATAAATATTAGCAAAATACTGACTTAGATAGTTCCCTATGGGTACGCCATCAGCACTGTCTATAATCACATCAAGCAACCAAAGCAGATCTTTATCTTTGATTTTCTTCCGTAATATTGTTTTCAAAATATCATGGTCTATACTTGGATAGAACTTCACTATATCCATTTTCAAGCAGTAAGTAGTATGTTCTGGATCTTCTTTCAAAGCCTTCTTTACTTTATCTGCTGCTTTATGAATACCACGATCCTTAATGCAAGAATAGGTATCTTCTGTAAATAAGGACACCCATATAGGCTCCAGAATATTCATAATGGCATGGTGCAAGATTCTATCAGGATAATAAGGCAAACGGTAAATAAGCCGTTCTTTGGGATCTCTGATTATAAATACCTCATATTTAGAATTTACAAAAGTCTTGTTTTTCAAAGATTCGTGAAGAGCCAGTATGTTTGCTTCCCTATTCCTATCGTGTCGTTTGACACCATAAGAACGCAACTTGCCTTTTCTGGCTTTTTCATCAGCCAGGCGCAAGTTGTCAAGTGAAATAATTTGCTCGTATAAATTACTTAATCTCTTCATATTCTTTGTTTTTCGTACTCAGAGCCTTCGGTTTCCCTACCAGCACCTTTATGAGTTATGTTATCTTCTACCAATAGGTAAGGTCGTTGCTTCGTATGTTGAGTTAATTTTGAAAAATCATAGCTGAGAGCTGACATTCGCATTCGTATTCGAGGGGGTGTTATTCGTATTCGCATAACCGAAGCCTGCATGATCGCCATTATTCGTATTACCGCTGAAAAGGACACCCACCAGCAACCAACCTATATTTATTTGTTTATTAATTATTTAAGTTTTGCAGTCTAAACCTGGCTCGCTTCACGATTCAGGAATAAAACAAAGCCGAGAGCCGACAAACGCATCCGTATACGAGGGGGCGTAATTCGTATTCGCATAACCGAAGCCCGCACGATCGCCAGTAGCCGTATCACCGCCGAAAAGGACACCCCTAAGAGCGTTAGATCCTATATTGGTATAGAAGTAATCACACCAATAGGTAGTAGATCCACCTCCGACTACAGAAGCAATCAAATCGCCAAATTCACCGAAAATCATTTCTTTTGCATAACCTTCTGCACGTGCAGCCAACCCTCTAAGCGTATAGCCAGTGTAATTGCTATCATTGTATTTAGAAGGATCATCGCAAACATATACTTTAGAAGTTCCTCCGTCTGAATTGGTCTTCACTTCTATATTTACTCCATCCGTCCACTTCCAGACGTGCCCGAAGGGATTTTCAATACCACGATAGCGAGGTACGGTAAAAACTTTGCTGCTTTCTCCTTCTGCTTTCTCTAAAGTGTAAGCTACTTCACCAGAAGCATTTCCCAATTCATCACTCGTACCGCAAGGAATAATAGGATAATAACCACTAAAATTGTTCCACTTTGTACCATCCCATGTAGTTACACCATTACCCAAACCACCCTGAGCATACCCGTTGCTATCTTTCTGGGCATTGAAAGCCAACTGGCAGTTAAGGTTTCCATACTCTATGTAATAGAGCCATGCCAAAGTGATATAAGCGTTATAGTCCATGCAGTTCCATTGCGTACCAGCCCCCCTTTTACGAGCAGCAGCACGAAAGTTTGTTCTACTCGTAGATGTAGCTGGCTTGCCTAATTGGGATTTAGGCAAAGCATCCCAATCTGCTTGGTTATTACCACCTCTGTAATCAGCCGAAGTATTTACTACAGAAGCCAGTTTACCAGTGCTACGTTGGATTGTTGCCTCATAAGCCGAGATATAGCATTTCTTTACGAAATGATAACCAGGTATCGGGTATTCACTGATTCGTACACCTCTTTTGTTTCCATTGGTATAAAATCTTCTCCAGTGAGCAGGGATTTCCACCATAACCATACCATTGGAACCATCCCTTTTATGCGCTTTCCAGTTGGTAGGGTTTAGGTATTCAATAACCTTGCCTTCATCTGATAGCAAACACCCTTTCATCTTGCTTTGAATTGGCAATGTTTTATGCAGTGTCATATTGCCAGTACGGGTAAGAACCGAAGAAGATACTGTTACATCTAATTCTACGCCATAACTACATTGATCCTCTGCATAAGGTAGCATAGCAGCCAGACCAGCTTGTTTGCTTTCTCCGCTTTTATCCAATACCTCAGTTGTGAGGTCGAAAGGGTTACTGCTGTCTGCTACTGGTAATTCATTTAATCTTTTGCCATTGTCGTAAGCTGTAATAATCTTTTTTACTTTAGCTTCCTCTTCTGCTGTAAGTGCCATATTTTTATAGTGTTAAGAAGTTAAACAATAAAATTTACTAAGTTAATATGATACCACCAGAGCCGGATAAACGCATACCCCTACCAGAAGTAAACCTTATTCCTGGCTCTTGTACTTCAATCTGTATAGTTTGATAAATACCCGTATTTTCCGTTGGGATAACGTGAATTTTACTCATCCCTACACCGTTAATCATAAAAACGCCATCAGGAGTGATAGACACCGCCCGATCATCACCGAGAAACAATACATTCCTACCAGTATCTACGGGAAGTAATTCTACCTCAACTTTGAAAGGCTGGGTATTCCTGTAAGTAACTTTTTTCGGGTAGTTTAGCTTCATGGAAGTAGGGATCAGCTTGTATTTTGAGATTAGCGATTCTTCCAGTTCCTCCAGCCTTGCTATAACTACCCTTGCATCGCCAGTAGCTTCATTTGCATTATCTTTAGCAGTATTGGCTTCTTCTGCCTTTTCGTGAGCTTCATTAGCTTTTGCGTTGGCATTGTTGGTAGCCTCTACTGCCTTACCTGCTGCGCTATCGGCTGCTGTAGCTTTTTCATTAGCCAGTTTAGCAGCGTCCTCAGCCTTTTTAGCTGCTGCTGTGGCGGTTGTTCCACGAGCTATACATTTCCACCATGTAGTTTCGGTTAAAGCGTGTCCTTTGTTCCCGTCCTTGATACAGAGATAGCAACTATCATCCGTAGTAATGAAATCAAATGTATTATATGTGGTAGCTGCTGAATAAGTTCCCTTATCCACGAAAGCAACCTTTCCTAATCTTATGTTTCCTTCTGCCATATCACTTGGGGTTAAAAATTAAAAATCCTTCATTGTCAATATCAAACATATCAGCAGCTATATCATCTTGGTAATACATGATCAGTTCCATTGTATCGGGATCAATCGTAAAAGTAGGATAGAGAATACCGCCTTTTGCTAAAATCCCGGTATCTACATACTTCTTTTGCGTTTCATCCCATTTCCACCAGTTGCCATTTTCACCCATTTTCGGGGGATTATCCGCTTGTTCTTTTGCCCTATTTGCCTGAGTATTTGCATTGTTAGCTGCTGTTTCTGCCTTTTGTGCTTTCTCATTCGCATTAGTAGCTGCTTTGTTGGCATTGGCTGTAGCACTTTCAGTTGCACTTTTTATCTCTTCCAATCCTTTTCGTGCATTATCCGCATTGGTAGCTGCTGTATTCGCTTTCTGAGTAGCTGAGTTTGCGTTGGAAGTAGCAGTTTTAGCCTGTTGGGTAGCTTCATTAGCATTACTGGTAGCCGTTTTCGCTGCCTCAGTAGCTTTATTTGCGTTTGAGGTTGCAGTGTTGGCACTTGAAGCAGCATTGTTAGCAGACTTGGCAGCTTCATTTGCACTGTTGGTTGCTTTTACAGCGTTTTCGTATGCCGTTTGAATGTACTCCAAACTGACCTTCACGCTGGTTTGTACCCCATTGATTAATTTAACTCCAATAGTGTACAATCCTTTCAGATTATCCGAAAGTGTTAGCTCGCTTATTTTCTTCTTTTTAATAGCCATAGCTTTTCAAATCTATATAAAACTCACCATCTTCTGTAACTATCAATTCTCCAGCCTCAGAAGCAAGTAGATACTCATCTTCACCAACTCTAAAGACTGTGAAAACAAGCGTTAAAGTGAAAACGCACCAAACTTGATCGTCAGGAGAAAACAGGTTTACTTTTGCACTCTTGTAATAGCATGGGTATTCTTCGTAAGTGCTTTCAACAAACAAGGATCTTTCAGCCGTTTGCACCTTCACACCCTCTCCTTCGTCTATTTCTACAACTTTTATCAGATCGTGAAGGAAAGCATTGTAGTTTCTCCAGAACTCCGTTAGATTCTTGGCGATTAGGCAGCAATTCAAGGTAACTTCTTTATGCTGATACACCACCTGTTTGCCATCATAAATCGCACCGTTTTGGGTAGAAAGGTTACGTAACATATTTTTCTTTACTGCCGGGGCTTTAAGTATTTGTGCCTCGCTTCCTTCCAATACACGAATACCGTAAACGGAGAAATCTACTCCGTCTATTTCGTACCCCTGAGTAGGTATGTTTGTTGTCGATAATGGAGCGTTGTACTCGTAATCCGCCAAAGGGAAATCATCTGCAAATTTCAAAGAGAAACTTTTAGCACCGATATACAGAGCGACATTTACCTCAGAAACTAATCGAAGTTTGCAAGTATATCCGATTCTTTTAAACTCAAATGTATGGTAGGCTCCATCAGACAATAGAGAAATGAAATCTCCAGTCTGGTACATACCTACTGCGTTGAACTTTATTTCAAGCTCTTTAGTATCAAGTTTAGGATCCGACAAATCCACTTCGATACCGTCATACTCAGCCCAATCATTAGAAACCTCTGGTGTTTTTAATGCCGGGAAAGCAACAACTTCGTTATGCCCACCCTCAGCGACAAAAACACCGAACCGGGTAAAAGCGTCCGTACCGTCTATGTATAAGTTATTTTTCATTTCCTCATTATTACACCTTTATCATTCATGTTACCTATGCTTTCTTTCATTTCCTTTATATTGGAATTGATAGATTCCAGATTCTTGCAATAGCTTGTATTCTCTCTGATACCAGTTAGTACCTCAAGAAATTTGGCACAATGGCTAACCAATGATTTAATACCTTCATTTATAGAATAGGTATGCCCTTGAATTGCAGTTGTCCTTCCGTTCAGCTCGTTTACGCTATCCTGGCTTGCTGCTATGCCGTTATTGCTGGAAACCTCACGATTCTCTGTTTCCCAAAGGTGAAATCCTTGTTTGTTTGCTTCTTCTTTCCATTGCTCCATCCACTGTTGGGCGTTATTCATATCTGTACCGATACCTTGATAGAAAGAGGCAACCAAATCCCTTGCTTCCTTAGCTATTTCTTCTTCTGTTTTGCCGGATCCATAGATTTTCTCCAGATCCGCTTGTAGTCTTTTGAACTTATCAGAGAAGAATAAAGAGTAGGCAATCTGTTTACCCAAATCTTCCAATACAGAAGATCCTTTTTCTCCAAACTTTTCCCACGCATCTACACCGTCATTTTCAATAGCCTCAGTGATACTATCCATTATACTATCACCTAAAGAGCCAAAAGTACCCTCTAAGTAATCTCTTAGTGCTTGTTGGGCTTCTTCCGCTTGTTCTTGAAGGTCTATAAGGTTTTGCAACAAATTCCGATTCTCATCGCTCATTGTTTGAGTGTCAAGAATGGCTTGCGCTCTTTCTTTGTTCAGATTTTTTTCACCATCTATTAAATCCGGGTAAACCTGGAGTACCGAAGTATAAATATCATGCTGCTTTTTCCAAAACCAAGCTCCAGTAGTGTAACTTCCCGTTTTTATGGTTATATCATTAAGCGCACCTATACCCTGATTGTACGCATTTAATTTTGCATTGTATTCATCAAGCCCCCAGTTCCCTTTAGGGTTAAACTGAAACTGATAAGTCGGTTTATCCCCCTTCAGGACTTCTTTATATTCAGCTATCGCATCACGATATACCTCTATTGCATTGATAGCTTTTTCTATTTGATCTGTACCAAAAATAGATGTTGCTTCCTCCAAAAGTAAATTTTGCTCCATGAGCAATAAGTTGTACTGGCGTTGCATTTCCAGTTTGTTCTCGGCTACTTCTTTAAGTGCCTCTTGGTGTTCCTTTTCAGCCTTAGAGGACAACCCAAACAATGAAGTGATAAGGGAAACGGCTGTACCGACTATGGAAAGGATAACCGAAGCTCTTTCCACTCCTTTGATAGCTTCTGCACCAGTAACCGCCAACGCTTGAATACCCGTTATCATAGAAATTATACCTCCTGCGATATTGGTAGCAGCAGACAAAGCAGCTTTGGTTGCATCATCCATCCCGTCAAAGTCAGAAATGATATTATTAACAGTATCATCTACCTCATTCATCACCTTTAGGGTATCGCTCCACTTCTTTTTGTTTTTTTCAGCAGATGAAGTGCTTGCGTCTTTTGCCTCAGCAACTTCTACTTTTTTCTCCAGAGTTTTAATTTGCGCACGAAGAGTAGCTTTTTCTTTATCATCCAGCTTGCCACCTTCTTTTTTTAGAGTGTCTTTGGCTGTTTGTAAAGCCTCCTTTAGTTGCTTTAACCCCATAGAGGATATTTGTTCTACCCATACATTAAAAGTCGCTTCACGAGAAGCTATCTCTTGATCTAAAGCATCCAAAGCGTCTTGTTTATCACTTTCAGCCTGAGTGATATTTTCTTCGGAGAAAGTAACTTGCCTTCCGGCTTTCTTATCTTTCTCATTAACAGCTCGCATTTCGTCAATATCTTGCTGAAATTTTTCCTCTATCTCCTTACGCTTTTCCGCATAGGTCTGATACTGCTTTAGCATTTCTTCTATTGCAGTTTGGTTGCCAGCCTTCAATTTATTTTCAGCAGCTTTTTCAAGCGATTCAAATTGTTTTTTGTCATTATCTGAAAGCTCTGTTGTATTAGGGGTAAACTTTCCCTTTTTACCTTGTGATTCCCAGATAGTCTTTTCCCATTCCTGAATTTTAGAGAGCTTATCTTCCTTTTGGCGTTTGATCTGCTCCATTTCCTGCTCGTAATTGAGTTGGTTTTGTTCCAGTGTCTTGGAAAGCCCATCCTTATCGGCATTGATCTTTGCTTGCCTTACAGCAAATTCCATATCCTTTTCAATACGAATTTGTTCTTGGGCATTACGCTTTAGCTCATCGGAATAATCCTTCTGCGAAGAGGACGTTTTTTTATCTGGTAGCTTTTTACTCAGTGAATCTATGCGTTTCTGGTAATCGTTGTATTCAGCACTACCCTTAACCGTTTCTTTTTGTTCCTGTTTCAGTTTGGAAATACGTTCTTCAACCTGGCTAATAATCTGTAGTTCGTTCTCACGTTCAAGAACGGTTGCTTTCAATTTAGCTATATAGCTTTCCTGACCTTTTACAGCAGCATCGGTTACTACTTTGCCATCAGACATTAAGCCGTTGTTCTCTTTGAGAGCTTTTTTGAAAGCCTCCAGTTTTTCTTGACCTTTAGTAATGGCTGCTTCTATCTCAGAAATGGATTTGCCTTCGGTATAAAATACCTCTTCTTGATTACCCGTTTTCTGATTTTGGTTAGGGTTCTCCCCGAAGCGTTTTTGAGCCTCTTTTATGATATTATTATAAATACCACGGGCTTTGAACACTTTGGTTATTTCTTCTTTCAAGTCATTGGCTATATAAGTTTGCGCACCTATACCAGTCATAGGATCACCTGGCAAGTATTTGGTTTCATCAAACTGCTTTATAATATCCTGGATTTCTTGGGTAATTTCTCCCTTTCCTTCCAGAACTGGTTTAATCTTCCAGTAATAAGTTTCTGCAAGGTCTATACCGTCTTTATCCTTCTTTCCCTTAAACTTATCTTTCAGTAGTTCTTCTACATTTTCTTTGGCTTCTACCTCCTTTTCCATGTAGTCATTAGAAGCCTCATTAACCGCTTTATCCATAGCTCTTGCACGAGCTGACTTTTCGGCTTCTTGTGTAATGATACGATAAGCCTTAGCCAGATCATCCAAAGCGTTCTTTTCATCCCCCAGCCCCTTCAAATACTCACCGTATTTGCTCATTATGGCTTCCTTTGCAGAACGGTATTCATCCGTACCTTCTTTGGCTGCTTTCAAACGTGCAAACATCGCATCAATTTGCAACCTTTCAGTTCCAATAACCTTTTCACTCTCAGATATGGCATTATTTAACTTTTCTTGTGCCTTTTCTGCGTCAGTCTGATAAGTGATAAGTTTGTAAATACCATAGCCGAGGGCTGCTATAGCTGCTGCTGCCAAAGTATAAGGGTTTGCCATGATTACGGCATTTAACCTTGCTGCTACAGCAGTCAAACGAAGTTTTGCAGTAGCCAGCAGGTTTGTTGTAGTAACATTGGCTACTTGTGCTGCTGTATTGGCTGCTGTTTGAGTTGTATTCAATGTTTTAGCAGCCGTTTCTACCGCTACTTTCTTTGTGCTAAAATCACGTGTAGCAGCCTGATATTGTAAGGCTGCTGTTTCTCTGGCTGTTTCGGCTGCTACTAATTTTCTTTCTGCTGCTTCAACCTGTTTTGCGGATCCAGTAGCACCAATAGACATCAGTTCTGCCAATCTTTGTTTTTCCAACTCCTTAGCAGCAATGTATTCGGCTTTCTTGGCTGCTACGGCTTGGCTGGCTGCTGAAACTTCTGTACGAGCTTTGGCTAACGCTGCTGTTTGAGCTTCTATATTTGCTGCCATTTCAGCTTTTACGGCTGTTGCATATTCTAACGTGCCTTTGGTTAGATTCTGTTTTGAAATTGCTGCTTGCTGCTCTACAGTAAGCAATTTGCTTAGTTCCTCAGCTTCTCCTGTGGCTTTAATCGTGGTAACAGCATTTTTTGTAGCAGCAACTGAAATTACAGCAGCTTTATATAAGCCATAAGTAACAATCAACTCTTGTATAACTTCACCGATAGCTTCATAATTTTCTATAGCAGAAACTCCAGTTTCCAATATTGAGTTTATAACACCTTCGTTTGCCTGTCCGATTTCATTAAGCATAACAGATATAGCATCTTCCATATTGGAGATCTTACCTGTAATAGTATTACTTTGCTCTTCCATCAAATTATAGAACATACCACCAGAGTTTGTAAGACTTTCTATAACTTTCTGAACTTCCGGAAAACCGACTTTCCCAGCTTCTACAAGCCCCTTAACCTCATTTTCTGCAACCCCAAACTGTTTTGCCAGTTCACGTATCATCGGAATACCTCTACCTGTGAACTGATTTAAATCCTGCGCATATAAACGCCCTTGTGTCATGGTTGTACCATATAACCAAGCTATATCTTGTAATGGGATAGACAAACCAGCAGCAATATTCCCCAGTCGAATCAAAGTGTCATTCACTTTGTCAGCAGCTATGCCATAAGCAAGTAACTGTTTTGCGCTACTTGACACACCAACGAGATCAAACGGAGTTTTAGCAGCAGTATTAATAAGCTGTGTCATTAACGCATCAGCCTTAGCCTTACTGCCCAACATGGTATTGAAGGCTACTTCTAACTGTTGGTATTCACCTCTTACCTGAGCTATCTTTTGAGCATATCCCAACGCTTGTTGAGCCGTGAAAAATCCAGTTGCAGCAACCGTTATTTTACGGAAAATATTGTCTATCCTGCTACCTTCCTTTTCGGCAGTGTTGCCTATGCTTCGGAAAAGAGAGTTAGATTTCGCCACATCGCTTTCAAATTTGGCGTTATCCAATCCTAAAGCCCACCATGTTGTACCTTCGTTGTTATTCATCTTCGTTTACGTCAAATATTGCGTTATTTACTGCATCCTGATTATTGGGATCATCACCATTTAGAATAATGCCAGTATCTTTTTTACCATCCTTCTTTGCTGAGAAAGAAGGCAGAACCGCATTATACAGACGAACATTCGCAAAACTCATTTTGTATAGGATATAATCAAAAGTCAGATTATAAGCCTTTGCCATTCCTGCTACTACCGCCCAGATGCTATCGTTTCCTTCGGATCCGCTTCTCCTGCTTTTGTCGGTTTGAGAAGGTTTATCTCTATCAGGGAAGCGGTAAGCCCGAAAAAATCTCCTATCTCCATCCTGTTTATGATTTTTAGGGTAAGAGCGTTCACTTTACTTGGTGAAAGTTGTTTCAAGATTTTATCGGATAAAACAGCCCTGTTATCAATCGTAACCTTTTTGTGTGTGCGTACCAAACCGAATAAAGACTTTTGAACTATGGTTGCTTCTGTAGTTATATTCTCAGCTCCTAAAATGAGAGTAGCTACAATATCGCCTAAAACCTTACAATCTTTCGCAATACGGAGCGATTCAAATGTAACCAGGCTTTTGTCCAACTCTACTTTAGGAAGCTGAGAAATAAGTTCAGAAGCAAGGATAAGAGTAGCAATAGAAGGAGATGCAACCTTGTATGTTTCTTGTCCTATCTGTATAGAATACGGCTTTTGTAAGATCGTATCAGACACAAGCCCTTCTATGTTGTCTTTTTCCTTGTTCATGGTTCGATTAACCTACACTTAATGAATCTGCTTTTTTGTACTTCTCAATCATTTTGCCCGTCTTGGGCTTTAATGAGCTAAATATGTATTTTAGCTGTTTACCCTTTGCGGAAGACCATTCTTCTTCGACTTCAACAGAACATTTACGCATGATAAATCCTTCCAGCGTATCATCTTCTGGAGTAAGGCGTACCGCATATTCATCTTTTATAACTCCGTCCTCTTCTGGAATAGGATCATCTGTACCAGAGGGGATAAATACACTCATAGCAAGCTGTTTATAAGATTTTTGCATTTTCCGAGCGACCAGTTCATGCCCTTCTCCGTACAATTCATTTGCACTACCTTTTACAGTCGTAAGGAGAACTGTATTTTCTTCGGCTGTGGGCATTGCCTTGAAACTGGAAGGAGCTGCATCTTCCTCACCTGTTAGCCCATATTCGACCAGGGGTTTCCCCCATGTAATACCACTGTTTGCCATAACTTAAAATGTTTTTAGTTCAAAATTGATTTTTACGTTTACAAAGTGCATAGCTACCTTTTCTGCTTTGTAGCTTTTAATTGTTGCACCTAAAGAAAATCTGTAATCAGTAGGTTTCAAGGATCTAACAACCTCATCGGCTTTGCGTGCCAGATAACGACATCTGCCAACATCTTTAACCAATACTTTACTGCCATTGTCTTTGTCGGGAACATAAATATTTACCGTTACGGAGCCAGTTTGAAACTGCCCATCCAAACCAGTAAGAAACGATACAATTATATCCTCTTCCATAGGGTTTAGATCTCGTGTTCCTTCACGATAAACGTTACCTTTTATTTCCTTTGCAAGTTGGCTGTTTGTGATAATGTTGAAAACGTCCAGCTCTATTTCATCACCTGTCTTATTCATTTCAATTCAAAGCCTAATTGTTTCATAATCTGAGGTACAAGTTTGTCAGCCAGCAGTTCGGAAGAAGTAAGGACATTATAATTACGGGCTTCTACATAAGCTGCGTAACTCATTCCAGTAGATACAATCAAGACAATACCGTTTTGATAGTTCTTTTTTAAGCTATCCAAATGCTTCTTTCCGTTTTGCCCACCTTTTGTGTTGGCAAAAGCACTTTCTTCCATAACTTCACCATTAAAAAGTACGGCATAGCCGATAGAGTTTCTAAGGTTTCCCGTTCTGTCTGTATAGTTGCCGTTTAAACGGGCTTCTTTCAGACACGCTTCACCGACATAGATAAAAGCCTTAATAGCTCTACCTATAACGGCTTTCTTGGTATCATCAAGAAAGTTGCTAAAAGCACTATCCGGCGTTTTCTTCGTGAATCCCATCAAACCGTAATCTTTACTCTTCCTGAACGATTAACAAACTCAATATCCTGTACTTCAAACTCACCCAAAAACAGTGTTCTATCATTGGTAAGTTTTACCGTATCAGCTTGGAAATCCCTACTTTCAATTAGGATCTCATAGCTTTTATCAGTAAACTTACCTTGTTGATAGATTGTGTTGCTATGCTTTACCGTTTTGTACAGACAACGTATAGGATCACTCCATGATACGGTAGAGATAATCGGCTCACCGTTACCATCCAAACCGCCACCAGATAAAACCTTATACTGTATTGTTCCGTTGTATTGCATAACTTACCATTGGTTAGAACCGTCTGATACAGAAGATTCTTCGACAAAATCAGAGCTATCTATATTGTACTCCCTACAAATAGCGGAGATACTTTTATTAATACGATCCGCATCCCACCCGTCAGAAATTCCACTTTCCGAATGGCTGTTTTCAGTCATTCCCTTAACGACACTGATAGCAGCCTTCACCAGTTCAACGTCTTTAGGGATGAAGTTTTTAGAAGGATCTATACCATTATCCAAAAGGGTAAATTCAAGTACATTCTGATCCGGGTAGAAGCCAGAACATATTTTAGTGCATAAAGCACGGATAGCGTCTAAATTCGTCATAGGTTACTCTTTACATAAGATTTCAGAAAGAGCCTTGTTTTGCTCTTCTGTAAGTTCACCGAGTTTGTTGGTGATTGCTTGAACGCCAGCATTTTTATTGATTGAAACGCCAATCTCAGCCAAAGCACCTTTCACAGCACCGATTTCAAACTCTTTATCAAAAAGGCTAATTTTTTCGGGTTTCTTTTCTTCTTTGTTAGCCTCCTTGATAGCAGAAATACTGCAAATTCCTCGTGAAACAAGATTGTTTACACGATCCAAATCGCTTGTGGATAGAGTTTCACCGACTTGGTAAATTTTCTCCTTGTTGTCCTTGTCTTGGAACTTCTTCAATACTTTTAATGTTACCATATTGCATCGTTTTTAGCCGACCAAAGAAGCTGCTGCTGCCTTCTGATCGAATTGTTCTTTCGTATAAAAAGTTACTCCCTCTTCTGCTTCTTCCGGCTCTTCAAAGCCTCTAACTTGCAAGCAGACAATACCGTTAATTTCAGTGATAACCGGGATCAAACGGGCAGATCCTTGTGTATATTCACCAGCCTTTTGTCCTGTAGATTCACCAGTACGCCATTTGGCTATACGAATACCGTTACCAGCGTTCATGTAATCTACATTGTCCTCTTCAAACAGCTCGTTATCTTCAACAGAAGGCTGGATAAAGCCAATCTTTCCAGCAGGTTTAAATACAATCATATTGTGATTCCAGGGATCTAACGGCTCACGCTCTCCGTCCTTTTCAATACCCACAAGACGGGTGATCTCACGAACTTTAGGCAGACCATTATCAGCAAACAAGGTGTTCAAGTCTGGGATAGTAACAACCTTGCCGGATTTGTCCTTACCGTAGGCTGCTTCTCGAATTGTAATATCTCTGCGGATAAATGCAAGCAGTTCAGGAGCCATCAGTAACTCTTCAAATACGACACCTTTATTTTTGAACAAGGTAACGATCATGGTAAGAGTTAGAATAATATCCAACTTACCAGCTTTTGAGTTAGCGTCATTCCACAATAAGGCTGAAACGAGTTTGTTAGCTTCATCCATCAGGTAATCAATTTCAAACTCACGTCCACCAGGGTTGTTGATAGAAGGAATGAAACGACAAACACCGAAGTTTGATATAGCTTTCAGAATCATAAAATCAGCAGTATCTTTGCAGCCCAGATAAGCGTTTTCCACATCGTTACGCAAAGTCTTTTCAATCTGCTTAACCTTTTGACCGTCTTTCAAGAACGGAGATTTATAAACTTCCAGCAACTTGCGGTAAGTGGAAGCCTTCATAAAGAACTTATGTCCGACACGTGGAATTTCTTCATTCCAAATATCGAAACCGTCAGAACGTCTTAACGGAGTGGGGGATTCATCACCGATCAGGGTTGCCATCACACGCAAATGATATTTGCCCATAATACCCTCAGCTCTCAAAGAGAGTTGCGGAGCCTCCCAATCAAACCACTCATCCGAATAAGTTTTCTGAAACAATGCTACTTCACGTTCAGAAGCCTTATCCAGTGTCTTTTTCCACGTTGCGAGAAAATCAATAGGTTTGCCATCTTTAAACAAACCAGTAAAAGTTGAATAAATAGATTTCATTTAGCACCTCCTTTTAATAAGTTTGCGACAATCGAATGTGAGAGTTCGCTTTTAAATAGCGTTTCGTGCTATCCTTCATGCTGTCTGGAATAGGCAAAACACGTCTTTCCATTACAGCATATTGCATAGTGTCCTCTGTAACATCTATGGCTGTTTCAAACTCTTTTACAGTAACCTCTTCGATTGTTAAAGAGTTAGGTTCACCAATAACAGTAGCATTAGTAGAGTTTTCAACAACCTCTACAAGCACATCATCTACTGCCAAACCTGAGATCTCAGCAGAAAGTGTAATTACATACGGAGCGTTTGACACACCAGGCTTTTCAATAGACACAATAGAAGGAGCATTTTCAAAAGTTCCACTAACGGATTTAGCTTGTAACAGCTTATCTCCAACAGAAAAGCAGGGTGAACAATAGCCATTTGAATACAAAGTGATAACTTTCTTATCCTTTGTGCCGATAGCTTTAACCTTCGCTGTCTTTACAATCTGTACCTTTCTTGTAACTTCATCGAAAATAGCGAGTGTTCCGGCAGGGATAATATCACCTACAGAAAAACGCTGTTTCTCCCGATCCAGATTAAAACCGCCTGGTACAATTTGCGGACTGCCTGTGAAAATCGGTTTTTCACCGACAAATGAGATTTTTGTTCGTTTCATTGTAAAATGATTTATTTAACAATAATTGATTCCAGCAACGCATCAGAAGCCTCTTCAACATTCTTTGCGTTTGCTGTTTTTACACTCTCTGGATCTTCCGAAATAAGGTTTTGAGTTATTAAGTCTTGTTTCAGACCAGCGCAATAAGCATCTGGATCCTCTTCATTAGGAATAACCAAACCTTTTCTTCTCCATTCGGGAATACCATGCTTGTTAAGAGCTGCTTGAACGGCTGTTTCACGATCTTTCTTAGCTTGCTCTTGTTTCATTTTATCCATTTCCGCTTGAAGTTCGGAGATCCGTTTGTTTGGATCATTATCAGGTTCCTTTGGCTCCTTCGGTTCTTTAGGTTCTTTGGGTTCCTTTGGTTCTTTAGGCTCCTTTGGCTCCTTTGCTTTGTTAGCCCATCTGGTAGCTTCTCCTTGACTTTCTTTAGCCACGTCCGCTATCTGATTTGCTACTTTTTCGATTTCTGCTTCATCAGTAGAATCATCCTCAATGCTGCCACCCATTTTTTCGGTTATCGCAGTAAGGTACTTCTCTGATAAACCAGTGTCCTTACATAAGTCTTTGACTTTTTGAAAGAGTGTCTTGTTCATATCAATATTACTTTAGTTATACTGCAAATGTAGGTAATATTTTTAATAACGGTGTATATATACACCAATGTTTTTTGTGCTTGTTTTCTTCAAAATCAGACTTACAACCCTAAAATATCCATTTTAATAAGTAGAATAAATTAAAAAGCACATATTCCTATAATGTTAAAAAATGCTTTTCTGAAATTATTTTGCAGTGTTTTTTCTAAAGCTATATACCTGATAATGATAATATTTCTCCGTTTTACTTAGTAAACATTGGTAATACCACTTGAAAATATTACCTAATTTATTTGGTAATATTACCAATGTTGCATATATTTGCAACGTAATAAAAACAGTTACACGAAAAGAATATAAAACTAAATACATTCAGATATGACACAGAAAGAATTTGAAGAAAGAACAGGCTTAAAGCTGAATGCTGACGGTTACAAAGAGGTGGAAGAAATCTATATGAATACCGATTTGGACAAAGATCAGTTTTGCAAATTATGGATTGAAGATCCTACAACGCTGAAAGAAATCGAACGGAAAACGGTTCTTGTTCGTGAGCTTTACGAAGAAAGGAAATGCCTTTCAAACTTCCTAATAGATCAAGCTGAGAAATGGAGCGCATCAGATTTGAGAGAAAAGGCAATCGCCATGATTGGGGAAAAGGAATATCTAAGACGTAAAATAGCAAAGGGGTATAACCTTTGGGATAATGATAAGAAACTATTAGACGAAATTTTAAAGAAGTAATAACTGGCAGGGTGAAAGCTCTGCGTAATAATAGAAGAACATGAAAGCGATAGTAGAAAATCCACTAATGAATTGTGATCCTGAAAGTATGAATCTTTTCGTTCAAATTCTTAACGAAATCACTTCTTGTATGTCAGAAGACGAGTTAAAGGGCTGTATGAACTCTTTAATAGTAAGATACTCTTATTTTAAACTGTTTTTCGATTATGGTTTCGGACATAATTATATGTGGGTGAAAGAATCAAAATCTTCGGAAAGATTGGTATTAGTTGAGTTCTAATCTGGTAGCCTCTTGGCTACCTAAATGCAACATCGAATATGAAAAATTTAATTAACATCAGAGTTTTACAGCATGATACAAACGATCAGATCCGTATCGGTATGGCTTATCCTATTACCGATCTGGATAAAGAAGAAAAGAAGATAATAGCTCTATATGAATCAAAAACCGCTTGGTGTGGTGGTTTTAAAGTTGCTTGTGAGAAATATTACCAACGTATTGCTATTGTTCGTGCGGACACGCTGGAAGTGATACGCCCTATTTACCCCAATAAGTAATCATAGCCCTATGAATGAATACACATATATAATTTTCGATCACAAGGGAAAACGCTTAGGTAAAATTGAATTTGGGAAACGTAAAAGCGTACCCTCAGCAAGTGAGATCAAGGAAGCCATTAAAGATGGTTTCCCAAATGGTGCAACTTACAAATTAATCGTGCCTATAAATGTATGTATAAGCCAATAGAATAAATGAACAATATACTATTCAATAAAATAAAAAGGGCAAACAGTAAATATGCTGAATATTTATCAGCTTGCGATCAAGTAGCTAAAGCAGCCCAAAAGCACATAACCTGGAATGATAGCGTAAGTTGTGCCTATATGCCGGGTGATGGTCTTTGTATAGAGATTGAAGCCCATGTTTGCCCAGCTACAAGATTCTTTGAGCTACCTGAGATTATTGGCAATGATATGATTGATGAATATACATATCGAACTAATTGCATTTAATTAAAAACGGAATGAATATGAATACATTTTACATGGTATTTGTGGAAGGATGCACTACCCCTGCTTACAAACATGAGAGTTTGGATAGTGCGGAAAAGGAAGCGAAAAGGCTTGCTACTCTTTTTAAAAAAAAAGCATACGTTTTGTGTACTATAAAATCAGTTGAAGATACTCAATATAAAATTGAGGATTGCAGACCTGGTGGAAGTGATTTACCATTTTAATTTATATGGAAATGCAAAAACATAAATTCCCCTATAATTGGAGGCTTTCAGAAGCCAAATTCACGAAAGATAAAGGTAAAGTATTTTCATGCTTTGCTTGTGGAGGTGGTAGCACTATGGGATATAAGTTAGCCGGATTTGATGTAATAGGATGCAATGAGATTGATCCTAAAATTAACCAGGTGTATGTAGCGAACCATTCTCCAAAATACAATTTATTAGGAGATATAAAAGATTTAAAATATAGAGAACTACCAGTCGAATTGTACAATTTGGATATTTTAGATGGTTCGCCACCATGCTCAACTTTCTCTATCGCTGGAAATCGTGAAAAAGACTGGGGAAAAGAAAAAAAGTTTAGAGAAGGGCAAAGTAAACAAGTCTTAGATACTTTATTCTTTGATTTTATTGATTTGGCAAAGGAATTACAGCCTAAAATTGTAATAGCTGAGAACGTAAAAGGCTTGCTTATGGGTAATGCCATAGATTATGTAAGGCGCATTTACAAGGACTTTGAAGATGCCGGATATTATTGCCAACACTTCTTACTTGATGCTTCAAAGATGGGAGTACCACAAATAAGAAACAGAGTATTTTTTATATGTATCAGGCATGATTTGGGTATGAACTTTTTGAAAGTGTCTGACTTGTTCAATGTTGAGCCACATATTAGCATGGATTTCAATGAGCCGAAAATTTGCTACGGAGAATTTGCGGATTACATGGGCAAACCATACGGCAAGCGCATGAAAGAAATGTTTGATAACAGAAAAGAAGGTGATATAGATATGGCAGCAGCTTATTTAAGACTAACTGGTAAACGTGGTTTTTTCAATCAAAACTACTTATATGAAGATAAGGTTTGTAATACTCTAACGGCTCATGTAGATAGTACAATACCTTTTAAGAAACCTATATATCTATCCACCTCTGAGGTATGTAATATATCCACGTTTCCACAAGATTATAATTTTTGTGGTTTGACACCCTATTACATTTGTGGAATGAGCGTACCGCCTATTATGATGGCACAAGTTGCTACCAGAGTTTATAATCAATGGTTATCTAAATTATGAAAGGAATAACTAAAGCAGCAAAGCAAGCTAACGGACGGAGCCAGGCTTGCACTACGTGCCCTCTAAATCGGAATAAGGGGGTTTGCTTACCCGAAGTACAAAGGGTATGCTCCGATGCGTTTATAGAAGGATTCAAAAAAGGGGTTAGATGGTTGAAACAAAAGGAAAAGGAGGTGCAAAATGACTGCAATACTGAATATACAAGATCATTATAGATGTTACCAATGCAAAGCAGCAGAGGATATTTACGGACGTTCATGCAAATACGGTATGCTATTTCCTCTTGGTTTATTGCTTTCCAATATACATAAATGCCCAAACTTTGAATATGATGTAGAGAAAACAAAAGAGAATCTTAGCAAAAAGGAGGAATCAAAATGACAAAAATAAAATTAAATTGGACATACGCCAAAGGTGAGTTAGATACTGATACATTGAAACTTATTTGCTTACCAGCACGAGGAAAACGCTTGTTTGGTGCAGATGAATTGGATGCAGAACTTTGTATAAAGGACGGGATGAATTACCAAATAGCCGAAATTCATTTAGGCGATGTGGAAAGCTCAAACATTCTTTGTGAAGAGATCGCAAGACGGTTTAATGAGTTTGAGAACTGGCACGAGTGTAAAGATGATACGGAAGCTATGCCGGAAATAGGAACAAATTGCATCCTTCGTGTGGAATATCAGAATTTAGATGATGGCGAATGGTACACTGATTACTTAACATCTACTTGGGGAAAATTTGGTTGGGCAGAAGACTATTTGGAACGAATAGCAGACATTGCCAACGAATATAGGATAACCCACTGGAAACCCATAAACAAACCGAAAGGAGTTGAAAAATGAAACCAATATTAAATACTGAAGATATTAAGAAATTAAAGATAGATGAGCGATTAATAGAATGTTCATGTGGCAAAGTAAATTATTATAAATTCCTATGTTTCCACCCACGAAACACGAATTATGTAATTCTACTGAATCATTGCGAAGAACCTGAAAGGTTTTATGTTCAACATCTTATAGACCGATTTTATATAGATTACACAACTCGTGATATAATTACTTATCGTAGAGATTATGCCATTAAGAAACTCAAAGAGCTTGAACAAGCATTATCTGAATTAGGAGATAAAGATGAATTATGAGATACGCACTAAGGAAACAGGATAAAATAGCTTCTGTATATAGTGAGGCTTATTTGAAAGAACACATCATAAAAAGCCTTGATTCTTATTTTGGCAAATGCGATGATGAGCGTATAACGGATGATATTTCACAAGAGGGATATGCAACCAGTACAGGAGAATATTATCCGATTTTGAGAATAAACGACCTTTCGGATGATAACGCTATGTTGGAGTTTGCCGTTATAGGTCAGCAATACGATGTATTAAAACTATCCTTCTTAGGACGTATGAAAGGATAAACTTATGAGTAAGTGCCATTACATATACGATAAGCAAGCTGGCAAAGTCTTAATACCTTGTTGTTGGGCTGTTGTTTTGAGCAATGATATACGGGATTGTACTTGTAGGAATGAGGATCTTACGTTTGCTCAATTTGAGCGTGAACGATATAACAAAGAACTTGAAAAGCGTAATTCTATCATAAAAGAGCTACAGAGCGAAAACAAGTATCTACATAAAGAACTAAAACGGCACGTTACTTTACTAAGTAAAAAGAAGTAGCATTTTATTTGTTATACTTAATAGAATAAACTATATTTGTATTTGACATGAGAATAATTAGAACACATTCAGGAAAGGAAGTCAAGATCTTTGCTGAAACTTTTGAGAACGAAGCATACGATCAGATTAAGAGGCTGGCTAATTATCCTGCCTATGAAAACTCTATTATACGAATAATGCCGGATAGCCATGCTGGTAAGGGGTGTACTGTAGGTACTACAATGACAATAACCGATAAAGTAACGCCAAACTTGGTAGGTGTTGATATTGGTTGCGGTATGCTTACTGTAGAATTGGCAGATCAATATATAGACTGTGAGAAATTGGATTCCGTTATAAGGGAAATGGTTCCCAATGGGTTTAATATACATGATACTCAAAAGGCAAATTTTGATTTTTCAAACCTACGATGTGCGAAGCAAGTAGATTTAAATAGAGCTTATTTATCACTCGGTACACTTGGAGGCGGTAATCATTTTATAGAGGTGGACTATTCAGAAAGAAACCATAGGTACTATTTGGTTATTCACTCTGGTAGTAGAAAGTTGGGGGGCGATGTTTGTAAGCACTATCAAAATTTGGCTGCAAATACAGAAAGTGATCGGGCGATTGAAGTACGCAATACTATTGCCAGATTGAAAGCAGAAGGTAGGGAAAGGGATATTCAGGAAGCGATTAAAAATATTTCAATTCCTGGTAAGGACAAAGAGCTGGCACATCTTTCAGGTGGTGATTTTCACGACTATATTAATGACATGGCAATAGTGCAACGTTTTGCTGTACTTAATCGTGCTACTATGGCAGCTATTATCATTAAGGGGATGGGATTTACTGAGGTAAATAGATTTGAAACCATACACAACTATATTGATTTTAGCCGTATGATCCTTAGAAAAGGTGCTGTGAGTGCTGAATTAGGCGAGAAGCTATTAATACCTATAAATATGCGTGATGGTTCCCTTATCTGTGTTGGGAAAGGAAACCCGGACTGGAACTATTCAGCCCCACATGGAGCCGGACGTTTGATGAGTAGGAGCAAAGCAAAGGAGTTGCTTAGTATGGAGGAATACCAAGAATCTATGAATGGAATATATACCACTTCTGTAAGTAGAGCGACAATAGATGAAGCCCCACAAGCGTATAAGTCTATGGAAGAGATTAAAAATGCTATTACTGATACAGTTGAGATCGTTGATACGATAAAGCCAATATATAATTTTAAGGCATCAGATTAGAACGCTTTAATAAATGGAATGGATTATGAAGTTACCGAAAGTTATTCATGTGGAATTGAGAGAGCCGTATAATGGGAAAAGGCATTTCTATTTTGGCTCTATTGCTGCGATCTTTGACGAACTTTCAGAGGAACAAATAGGTATCAAGAAAGAAAGTCTTTGGAACGTAGATCTAAGTCGGGTTGAATATCAAAACAAGTATTGTACAATCCGTATGGGAATACTTAGAAGAAAAGAAACAAAACGAGGTTTAACAATTAAAAAATAATAATTATGGCAGACAGAGAAACAGAAAATGCGATTGTTATAGGAACATTTTTAGAAGAAAATAATCTGAAAGGCAACAATCTTATGATTGCCAAGTTTAAAGCACTTGTTAAATATTCACCAGCAAATATCAGTGATGTTACCGATGTGATGATAAAAAAAGACACATATAGCTATGGTGATATAGAAATAAGTGAAACGGAAATTATTAATCCAAGTAAAGTTCATACAGGCTTTATGCGATATTATAGTAACTATAGTTATGATTCAAATAATAATTCTTTAATCATTAAAGGTACTGCTCATCCTTCAAAAGGAGGCAAACCTTATATAATTTCTATAACACCATGTTAGGATCAATTATTGGAGATATTGTAGGCTCACGATTTGAGTTTAACAATACAGATAATTATAACTTTGAGTTGTTTACGGAAGAAAGCACTTTTACAGATGATACGATTTGTACTATTGCTATTGCGGACGCTATCAACAATGGGGAACACTACGAAGATACGTTACTGAAATGGTGTAGAAAATATCCAAACCCTAAAGGAGCATACGGAAGCAGCTTTGCACGTTGGATAGCCTCAGATACACCACAACCATATAATAGCTTCGGTAACGGTTCTGCAATGAGGGTTAGCCCCGTAGCCTGGTTCTTTGATGACTTATATAGAGTGAAGAAAGAAGCGGAAGAAACCGCTATCGTAACCCATAACCACCCGGAAGGCATAAAAGGAGCTGTAGCGATTGCGCACGCTATTTACTATTTGCGTACTACCAAAAACCTCTCCGGGCTTGAAAACGAAATGCAAACGTACTATCCTATGTTTATGCTCGGAAACTATTACGCTGGGGTATTTGATGAAACTTGCCAAGGAACTGTACCTATATGCCTGAAAATTATTATTTCCAGTAATTCTTTTGAGGATGCAATAAGGAAGGCTATTTCGTGGGGAGGTGATAGCGACACTATCGGTGCTATTGTAGGATCTATGGCAGCAGCTATTTATGAAATCCCTAAAGAAACAGTAGATCATGTATTCAATTTGTTGCCTACTGATATGCTTGATGTTATAGGTAACTTCTATCATAACTTAAACAATAAATAAGATGGCTGATAACTGGAACAAAGCCGGATTCTTTTCCGGCATAACGGAAGATTATTCAAATTACCATTGGTACAAAGGTGAAAAAAAGAATCCGTATAAAGGTGATGCTTTTCACCCTTTGGCAGCTTCTTTTTGGGAGTATGAGAAGGAGTTTCATTATTCCTACTTGGATGCTTGCGACACAAAAAAGCCTTTAGATGAAGCGTACAAGGAATGGAAAGAGCAACTATTATCGGAGCATTTACCAGGTAAAAGCCCGAATCCAGAAGGAGATACAACCAACTGGAAGAAATCATTTGAAACAGGTAAGAGGGAGGTGTAAAACTTTCCTCTTTTTTGTGTCGTGCCTAAATTAATAACATAAACGGATTAATTTTCTCATAAATAGCACTATATTTGCAGTTAGAAATAAAATATGAACTAATATAGCATTGGCTATTGTTGCGAGGATCAAGAAAACGACCAAAATTTCAAACAGCCCTCAGAAACAATGTGCTAATGCCTACGCTATGCGTGGGCATTACTCTTGTATGGGCTGTTGGGTACTTGGTCGTCCCTCTTGATCGTGCAGAGTAATCCCACGTTTTTTTTGTGGATTTATGGGTAGCCTTTTTAGTTGGTTATTAACATCTAAATTGCACGATATGAAAAATTTATTCTTTTTTTTGATGTGTCTTATGGCTTGCAACTCTATCCACGCCCAAAAAATTGTCAAAGACGAAATAGATGAGTTTACAGGAAATAGGATAGCCGAAACAAATTACATTAGCTTTAGTGATGGCTTTACTTGTGCTTTGCATAAAATTAATAATACAATACTTCTAAAGACTACCTATAATTGCGGTGATAAAGTTTATAGTATGGAAAAAGGAGCCGATTTAATGCTTAAATTAGAAAATGATAGTATCATTACATTAAATAATGAAGAGGATGCTGTTGCTGAATATTGGAGTCTTAATCTTGGAAAAACCTTTATTGAGCATTTTAATCTTAAAACGAGATATGTTATTCCAGATGAAGTATATACATTATTGAAAACGCATAAAATTCGGACGGTTAGATTTTATACTACCGATGGGTATATAACTGAAACAGTATCAGAAAAACGAGCAAAAAAAATATTGAAACTATTTAGCTTATTGAGGTAAAATTGTATGTTTTCATCTGTTGAGAGCTGATGATAGCTGCTTTAGAGCAGTTCAGAGCCATTACCAGCGTTAGTAATGGCTCTTCTTTATATCTCTTCCAGCTCAACTACCCAGCCTTTTCCAAAGCCGTATTTTCGTGTTTCTTCCTGATAGATATTCAGCACCTTAAACCGGGATCCGGCACGAAACACGATTTCATCTTCACTTGCATAATGGGAAATGGCTTTTACATCTACACCCTTCTTACTTTTGATAACCAGCATTAGGTTATCTCCAAAGATGGCAGTTCTATCAATATTGGTAGTAGAGGACATGAATGCTTTGTTTACATAGGGTTGCCCGGATGATAGACACGCTTTCATTTCTTGAATATACTTATCCAACTTCATTGCGTCAAAGCTGATACCAGAGAATACAGTACCATTATAGCGAGGCATTTTTTCTAAGGCAGCATTACAAGCCGGATAATATTTTTGGCATAATCCCTCATAATCTTGTACTTTGCCAAAGTACGGATCAACAATGCCATAGCCGTAATTATTACACCATTTGGAGCCGTATGTATATCGGTTAATCAAAGCAAGCTCATCTACGGATATACCCGTTTTTTTGCTGTAACGCTCCATTGCTCCGGCTTCACTACTATAGTTCTGCCAGCGTCCACCGATGGCGTTATTAGCACTATGATTAACTGGCGCATTTATATACTCTTCCAGTGCTTTTTTTGCCAGTTCCTCAGTTTCTCCATTCAGCTTAACCAGATTTCCTTGTTTCGATACGTACTTTAAAGCCAACTCCTTTTTATAATCAGCAAGCCGGACATAACAAGCACTTACTTCACTATTCCACTGACTGCCGTATAGATCCATAGCCTTATCATATTCAGATTGGAGCCGTGCTATTTCCAGTTTTTCTTGTTCTGTAGCGTAAAGATCCAAAGTGGATCCGTCCGCACCTTGTTTAACCAGCTTTGCGAGCCGAGCCTTTTCTATCTCTTGTATTTTGGCAGTCGCTTTTGCTGTCAAGGCTTGTATCTCATTTGCAGTCGCTTCATTGGCTATAGCCTCATTCAGTTCTGCCAGAATTGAGTTTAACGGTTTACTCTTGCTTTTATAGTTCAAAATAGGCTTGGCAGCATTTACGGCTTGTTGGTATTGAAATTTTGCCTCAACTATAGCCAGCTCTTTTTTTAGCATTTTCACCATTTCGGGAGAAGTCGGGAATTTATTCTTTTCCTCAACCCAATTAGCCTCAAACTTTAGCTTCTTGATTTGGTACTCCAAATCACCAGTAGAAATTTTGGCTTTGAAAGAATCGAAAGCCTCATATAGCTTTTTCACGTTTTCTTCCCCATATTGAGCAACCAGCCCTTTGTAGTGTTTTTGCTCAGGCGTGAGAGGATGCAAGGTTTCTTCTATAGCTGTATAGTTGTCTTTGACAAAATAGGGTAGAGTGCCTTTTGTTTTGGCTTCATTCATGCGATCTTCGTTATCCTTTACCCATTGTACAAATTCATCTGAAAACTCCGTTATTTGCCCTTTTTTGCTTATTTCTTCATCCTCTCCAGCCAGGATCTTGTTAAGCATATCCTCTATATCATCTTCACCAGCTAAAATCGGGATCATGTAGCACCGACAATTCGGATGCCAGCCAGTCCATTTAAAAGTTTTGGGATATTTGCCAGCAAGTTCATCGCAAATATCATGGCATGGGTGGTTGTTTGACAGTTTGATTTCATAGCCAATTATAAAATCTAACTGCCCCCATCGTTCAAAATCGGCAGTTCTGTAGGCTATATTGGTTTCAGTACGTGCCAAACGTTGAGCGTTACGGTATGAAGATCTATATACGCCACGTCCAGGATGATATTTCTTCGGGTTATCATCTACCCATTTATAACTTTCAGTTTCTTTGTCATATACCCTACGTTTCCATACACGACCATACACCGTATTTCCGTTTTCATCCTCACCGACCTTTATTCTGAATCTTCTGTAAAAGCGATCAGGATCTTGTAGGTAGGTCTGTATTTTGGATGCTAACTTATTGGCTCCTGTACCCTCTCCTATAGCCAGATCCAAGCAGTTTTCAAGCTCTTCTTTAAATTGTCCTGTGTACTTCCATACCTTTTGCGATAGACTTAGCCCTTCTTCTCCAGTTTTCCGAGCAAAGAAAGCATTCATAGCCTCCATATTGCGTTTAAAGAATCGGGCAAAGTGATTATCATTGATAGAGTTTTCACCGAATACACTTCTTACCAGCTCATCGTTATGCTGATTAGAAAGCAGCCATTCATTTTGTACGTCATTCCTTATCTCTTGATACAAACGGCTGTACATTTCTCTAAATATGGCTGTAGCCTCATCACTATAGCCATATTCGGAGAAAGAGAACGGTTTACCTTCTTCTAACTCCGTACCTTTTACCAGGTTAATAATCCGAAGTAAGTAGTTTTGATAAATCGCACGTACATTAGCTGCGTACCCTTCTGTACGTTTAAACAGCTCTTTTTGTAGCTGCGTGGAATTGACGTATTTAGTTTTTGCCATTGCGCTTTAACTCAAAGTGTTCACAGTAATCTTTGTTTAAGAATTTAGAGTATTTGAAGAAAGGACACCGACAAAGGAAGAACTCACCTTTATAATCCTTCTCGTGCCAGTCGTAAGAGTGCTTGCAATCCCTACAATGGTACTTTGTTTCTGATAGTTTTACTTTCTTTGCCATTATTCACCTCCACCGAACACATCTATTCTGTTTAACTCCTGCTGTTTAGCTATGGCTTCTAAATCTTCCTGCTTCAAACGCTCAATTTCCGTTTTTGCATCTTTGATAAGGTAGCTCATTTCCACATAAGTTTGTCGGCTCATCGCTCCATCGTTATACTGCTTTGATATATCAGCAAGAATATCGCTCACATCTTCACCGAATGGCTCTTGAAACTCATGCCCTAACTGTAATGCTTCATATTCGGCTTTGTGCTGGTAGTCCAAAACATTACCCAGAATAGCACGTAGCAAATTACCCGTTCTATTCATGTAATTATCGTGGGTTTCCTTTCGTTTCTCAGCTTTAATCACTGCAAGAAGCATTACTTTTCTGATAGCTTTAGCAGACAGATTGCCCAAACTCTTCATATTGTCAAAATCTATGTTAGGAGTGAAAGATTTTGAAAGAATATGCTTATCCAGCCGTTCGTATTCATTTGCCTTGCTTTGTGAAGCCTGATCCCATGTAAGATATTCAACCTTGCCACCCTCCTTTAGAATGAATAGTTTTGCCTCTTCTTCTGCTTTAGGCAAGCTGTTAAGCACTTCTGCGGTTGCTACCATTGCCGGGTTAGCGAATCTATCGTTTACATCTGCATCTGTAGATTCCATGCTTTCTACACGGTGTATCATGGGCTGTGTTCCTTCATGCTCTAACTCTTGCTCAAATAGGATAACGGGAATTTTCCCTATCACATTGGGGATTGCCTTCACTTCCCAACCTACACTAACACGCTTACAGTAATAAACCGTATCATCTTTGTAAATATCCACATGGTAAACACTCCGATTGCCGGATTCATTCAGATAATATCCCCAAGCAAAAGCAGTCATACGCTTATACTGATCTTTGATAAGGTAAATATCATCCCCGTTTTGTTTAGACAACACATTCAATAATACATCTGGTTTGCCTTCTTTATTTCGGAATACATGAAATAGCATAGCAGAAGTACCCTCAGCACCAGCAACACGTTTAGCCTCTCTTACATTGGCATTAAAGCGTAAACGTTCCAGCAGTTTTATATATTGCTCAAAAGCATAATCAGTACCTTTGCTTCTTTGCGTCCATTTTACAGGTCTGCCATATAAGAAAACAAGCGCAATTTCATTGATAAAAGCCTGATAGGGGATAGGAATTTTCCAACGTCTTTGCCATCTAAGAAAATTCCCTTTCTTATCATAAACGGCTTTATCCTGCCTTTTCATAACCTCATGGTTTTCTACCTTGTACTCCAGCAAGGCTTTTTCAGCAAAGCCGGAACGATCTTGCATATAGTTCAAGGCTCTTGAAATATCCTTAGCCTCCAACAAAGACGTAAAATTTTGCTGATAGCCTACAGCAGCTTTTACTTCATTCTTGATAACATTAAAAAATCCCATAATTCAAATTTTTAAATAACTCCTAATCTTGCTTCTATATCATCCGGTATATCATACTCGTTATAGTCAAACCAACAGCGCATTAAGAACACATCTCGCCAGTCTGGAGAACATCTAATTTCCTGCTTGATTTCCTCTTTCGGTTTTAGCTTTAATTTGCCTTCTCCGTCCACATCCCATGTTTGCAACTGCTCCAGTTCAAGGATAATTTGCTCTTTGTCTGCCGAGCTTAACAGTTCCTCATTGATTCCAATCTCTGAGGCGTTTATGTGTTCTGCCAGCTTGTAACCGCATTGTGTTTGTAAGTTCTGGTAGTTCTCATCCTTTAAAGCACGACTGTTATTTACAAAGCCTTGTATGTCGCAATTATCCACCACGCCACCGCCTACACCGTCCTCATCAGCGATACACCGCCATTTAGGTATTCTGTATTTTTTCTGGAAGTGTTGAATACATTTCTGTATGTCCGTAGTTTTACTTAGTGGAAAGCATTTTAAGTCTATGATCGTATAACCATCCCAAACGCAAATCCGGGCGTAATCGGATCCAAATCGGGCTATATCTGCTGTTATATAGTTCTTCCCAGTGGTTATTGATAGTAGATTATTAAAAATGGCTGTGATCGCATCGTGAGAACAAAGCGCATTGGGGTTATCGTCATATTCCCAGTTACCTTTTAGCAAACGCTCTCTTTTAACCTTATCTTTGGTTGTTCTCAAACCTTCTATGTAGTCTGGATCTATGAAGGGGTTTTCTTGTACCAAACAACCCAGATAGTACATATACTCAGGCAATATACCTTTCTTGAATGGAGTGTAAAAGGTATCATACATCCAGTTCTTTTTAGGGTTACACGTGATAAACAACTTTCGTTTTAACCCTAACTCATTATTCAAGTGGCGACCTACACGAGTTTTAAGAGTGTCATAAGCACCGAAGTTTACTTCTCCACCTTCTTCTATCCAACCGCCAGTATATTCTATAGATCCGTATCTTTCATAAAAAGGATCTCCAGGCTTATACATCAAATCCAGCAAATCTATACGGGATCCGTTGTAAAACTCTATATAGTTATACTGCCCATTGTATTTATACAAAGTATCTTCTACTCCGTATTGATTACAAACCTTATAGAAAGTTATTAAGGTAGATTGGGTAATACGCTTTAACTCAGCTCGCCCAATAAACCATTTGGAACCTGGATAACAAAGGCACATAAAAAGAAGCCAGGCAGCACCAGTCCACGACTTAGCACCACCAGCACCACCACCATACAAAAACTCTGCGTGCTCATTGTCTGTAAGGATCTGCAAAGCCTTTTCCTGCTTTTCGTGCTTCTTTCCATCCTTAACAGTAATGAAGTCAAAACAGCCACGTTTAAACAGCTCTATTTTGACTGCAAGAGCCATTGGTATTTGTATGTTTTTATTTTTTGCCATTCATCTTTTCCAATAGTCCATGATAAACCAAAAGATCTTCGGTTGAAAGTTTGGATAGATCCGGCTCCAGTCCACCAGACACATTGGCGTTTATATCCCCTTCTATCGGTTGGGCTGCTTTACCAAAAATCCTATCAAATATCATTTCAACCGTTGAAGTCCGACCAAAGCGAATATCTGTGAAGATTGCACTGATAATATTGCACACCCAAATAGGAGTAGTGCTATCTTCTCTGTTTGCGTCAGCCATGATTTTATTTAGCTCTCCTTTGGAGCGTTCAAGAAGAAACCGAATTGTTTTATAATAGTCCTCTTTGCTCAGCTCATAATCTACTTTTTTACCTGTAAGCTCTTTGAGCTGTTTATACATTGAGGGCTTCCGACCATTTTTCTTTGGCTGGTTTTCGCTTGTGAATCTATTCCCTATGTTATTGCCTTTCTCAAAGAGTGCCATTCCGTTGTTTATTCGTTGTTTTTGGTGTACATATACACCAATTAAGGAAAGAAAAAATCAGATAGGAACTCCCACCTGATTAATTCTTTACCTGGTTAATTTATCATTGTTCCTTTTGTTCCTGCTCTTGGTACTTTGCCCAAAACCAGGCTATCATATCACCGTTGTAGTTGTCTATGTAATCATCTACAGCGTCCAACTCATCCGATAATGCTTCGGCTTTGTCTATTACGTCATTGAAGGCTTCTTGTTCTTCTTCCGTAGCCATAAACGGATCGTACTTTTCATTTAGCTGCTTTTGAATAAGCTGCTTTTGCAAATCGGTTAATTCTATTTTATCCATAGCTCAATATTTTATTGCATTTTCCGCAAATATACGTTATAATTTATACTTCTTGATTATATCTTTAGCTGCTTTTGTGTACTTATCTGCCTTACCATGAACGGCTTTTGTACATACTTCTGCCCAGAACTCGTTTACATTGGTTTTGGCATATTTACCATAACCTTGTTTCGACTTATCATTACCCCATTTCTTATAAAGGCTGTTTATGCTTTTACTTGCTGCCTTTGCATTGGGGCTTGTTAAATGGTTGTTCCAAGTTGCGTGCGCCAGCTCGTGAGTAACAATATGTGCTACTGGCTTGTTGGTTTTCGTCAAGTGTCCGCTTTTGTAACCTTTTTCAGCCCATTTAGCAACGCTTTGGGTTGTGGTGTTTTTCCCATTGAAAACGGATTTATTCAAAACGACTTGTTTAGATACTCCATTTTGGGAAATATGCACTCCACCCGTACCAGCCTCCAGTTGTCCGATCTTAATATCTTTCTGTCTTACTCCCAAAACAGAGTGAAAACGTGAGATACTTTCTTTTACAGTCTTGTACACCTTCGGGTTCTTAATTGAAGCCAAAGGTTCCAGTTTGCCTACCTTACCTTTGTAGTTTGAATCGCCATTCGGCAAACCTCCATTACTTCCGCTTGTTTTTGCCATCTTTTTTTGAACTTTTATCGTTAATAAAGTCCTGGACGTAAACCAGGCTGTTATCTATGCAAAACTTTCTGATCTCATCACCACCGCCATACACAAGCAAGTTAGGAGTTTGCAAGCCGGATATTTCTTTGGCTACTTCAAGCTCTCCTTTCAGATATTCCAACCGACCAGCATAGCCACGAGTGAAAAAAGCGTTATACCCTTTTGGTAAGCCCAGTTTATTATACTCTTTGAACTTCACAGAAACATTCAGATCTGCGTACACCTTGATACCGCACTCTTGAAAGTATCGGCTTATCCAACGTTTCTTGTAAATCTGTTGTAAACCGTAAGCTATCGGGGTTGTATCGTAAACGGAAAGGTTTGGCTCTACCAACGCTTTTACACCACTGGTTAGCACCTTGATCGGATCTTTCCAAATAGCTTCAAAGCGATAATCATCTACATAGAAGTGGTAAGTAGCAACATCTTTCCTTAATCGGCTATCAGCTCCCCAGGGGGCAAAAGGCAAAAGAAGTTTTCCGGCTTGTTCTTCCAGCAACAAATTAGGAATATCAAACTCATTATTGCTCTCATACAAACAATCGTTAAGCATGGATCTGTAAAAATCCTCTTTTTCATCCGCTATCGGATCATCTTCCGAGCCTTCCTCTTTCTCGTTATCCTCTTGTTCTTCATCGGCTGCTTCCTCATCTTCCGGCTGTTTATCCTCTACTGGAATATCTAAACCGATAAAAGAGAAATCAGCCTTGTTGCTCCAATCTCCAAGCTGTAGCTTTTCAAAATCCCATTCACCATTGTTGATGTTATCCCTTAGAACTATATCCGCTTCCTGCTCTTCGGTCAGGTTGTGGTACAAGATTGTCGGCACTTCCGATATTTTCAGCTTCTTTGCAGCCTTTATCCGTTGGTGTCCTGCCAGTACATATAACTTTCCTTCACGCTCAGATAAGGCAATAGGGCGGTGCTTCCAGAAACCATTTATGCGGATGGAATCTACCAAACGCTCTAAATCTCTCTTGCTTATCTTTCGTGGGTTATCATCCAACAGAGTTAGATCCGAGATTTTACGGTAAACAATCTCTATCTCTTCCATGTTAAACCTCCTTTTCAAATTCAGGAATACGGGCAATCTTTCTGAAAGCCTCCACAAAGCGCATCAACAGATAAAGTTTCCGCTCCCCTAAAAACATAACCTTATGCCCGTCCGTCATTCTGCCTACAGCGTAAAATTTTCCTCTATAATGCAATGGCAACGGGAATTTATCATACACATAGATACAACCGTTCTCTATACTCGTGATCGTTGCCACCCTATTAAACTTACCATCCAGATATACGGTAATAGATTTACCTGGTGTAATCGGATCATACGGTAGGAAAAGATTTGCAAAGTGCATAGCGGTAATGAATACCGCTAAAGCACCTGCTACTATAAAGATAGTTGTCGTAATAGTCATAATATCAATGTTATCAATTAATGCAAAGATATAAATTTTGGTGTATATATACGCCAATAAAGAGCAAAAAACATCTAAAAGCCAAATACTAACATGGCAGCATCCCTACTATGCTCGTTGGTTTGCTTTTTCCATCCCGTAAGCTGCTTGAAATATTCCTGGCTCATCTTTGTTATATTCCGTTTAGGAGCAACCATTTCAAACTCAACACCAAGTTCGGTAAGGTAATCTTCCCAAATTGTAGCATCACGTTTTACGGATCCTACACCTTGTAGCCTCTTCCGTTCCTCTTCACGTGTCATTCTCTCTGTACCAAACCAGGTGCGTTGTCGTGGATCTTCCACTCTTACTATGATTTTATCGCCTACACCCGTCTTTTGCATATCCGCATAAGACTGAACAACCGCCATAGCCCTATGAATAGGCATTTGTTTTACCATTTCCAAAGAACGCTTTCGGTTATCCCAGATAGCAATCCCGGTATGTACACCTGTATCAATCCCTATATAGATCATTCTTTCCCTTCCTCAAATTCAACATCTGTCGTATCGCTAAAAGATCCTGGAATCTGATAAATCACTACGGTATTATCGCTAATCTGCTGTTCCCTTGAAGGCATTAGCATTGTCATAAGACAATTATTCGGAGCGTATTTATAGCGAATCTCCTTAATCATTGGCAAACCTATAGGATGTTGGCTGTGAATAGCAACGCTCAGAAGGTTATCAGTCATTTCAACTTTGACAATAGCGCAACCATGAAGGAATGTACCAAACCGATATTCCCCGAACTCATCTTTTGTAAACGGATCGCTTTTTGCAGTTGATTCAAGTTCTTTTATAAACTCCGGGTTAAGTTTCTTCTTTTTCCAATACTGAGGAAGTTGAATATTAATCTTTTCCATAACATTACATTTTATATGGTGAAACAATATCGTAAATAGATTTGCATACTTGAATGTCATACAAGGCATCATGTAGCCGGCTTTCGTCTATTTCTATACCGAGTGCCTTTGCTACAGTTCCTTGCTTGAAATTTTCCATCTGTGAGCGTTGAGAAGCCAGATAAGGAGTTGCCAAAACCATTACATCTATAGAATTGCTCCAGAAGTAAGATCCGAAATATTTATCTCCATTCTGTAAAAACCATGCACGGAGAAACTGGTTATCAAATGAAGCATTATTATAACCAGCAAGGAAAAACTTATCCTGCTTATTGTACTTATCCACGTATTTGTTCAAAATAGCCGTAAATTGTCCGTACACATACCCCATTGCCGGATAAGATAGAATCTGCTCTTTGGTTACACCAGCCACATCTAAAGCCTCTTGCACTATTTCCGCTTTAGGGTTAGGCTGTACCTTGAAATCAAAGGTTTCTTTTACTTCACCGTCTATAACGATCATACCGCTAATTTGGTGGATCCCATGTTTGTTTACTAACGTCCCTGTAGTTTCCAGGTCAAAAAACACTACTTTCATTTACTCAATTTTTTATATTGTTTCATTGCATTACTCAAACTCTCTGTTTTATCCAGAAGGATAGCCAGCTTATCCACATCTACCATAACACCGCCATCCAGATAAGCCCACACCTTACGGAGTGCCTGAGCTATCTCTTTGGCTTCCTTAGCCTCTTTCTGTACAGCGTTAATCTCTTTATTGGTAACAGTCCTTTTCCCTTGCTTTTCGGCTAATTCTACGGCTTTTCTCGTGGCGTTTACTTGTTCCTCTTCCGTATCGTAATTGGCTACAATGTCCTTAGCAGCAGAAGCCGATATTTGTTTGTTTATAATACGTTCCTGAATCTCTATAGGGAGATCCATTAGGGATAAACATTTACTCACAAAAGCCGGAGATTTTTTAAACTTTTCAGCTATCTCATTTTGGGTATATCCGAACTCTTCTTTAAAGCGTTTGAACATGATACCGCACTCATATTCAGAAAAACGCTTTCCCTCATTTCTCATCATCTGCTCGATTAGAAGCTCTTCCGTACTTGTGTCTTTAGGCAGCTTCAAAGCCTTAATGTAAGGAATGTTTGTACCCTCTTCAATCGCAAGCATAGTAGCCCGATAGCGTCTTTCACCATCCACCAGCTTGTACCGTTCTATACCGTCCTCATCTTTGAAAGGAAGTACGGTAATAGGGTTAAGAACTCCTTTAGCTTTGATTTGCTCCTTTAATTCCTCTAAATCGAAATCTCTACGAGCATTGAAATCATCCATCACCACTATGTTACGTGGATCTATTTGGAAAATATCAGTTCTTTTTGTTGCATTAGTTTCCATTTTTATTAACTATTGGGTTGATAATGTTTACAGCTTTTCTTTCTGGCTGTTATCCGTTTACCTAACTTGTAGCAATACATTTGGGTTGTATGAGGATAACACCAATAGTATTTACATTCGCTACAGTGATTATTCTTCATCATCGAAATAACCTTCGTTTTCATCTAAAAAGTTATCAAAAGCATCATCGCAATAAGAGCCTTCACAAAGAGAATCGAACGTATGATCTATTTCACCTTTTCGCCAGGGGCAAAACTCGCAAAGTTCATCACCAAGTTGCTCTTTTAATTCTTGTTCGCTCATATCAGTACCGAAAATCTGTAAAATGAATAACTACACCTTCAAAAACATTCTCTTTGTTGTTCCCGAAAAACCATTCTACAAAGTCCTCCACGCTCAGACCATCATTTTTCGCTACTTCATGGATTGAAACTTTCTTGTTGTCTATCCATATTTCAGGGTAAGCATCCTCAGAGCTATATGTCATGGTTACGTGTTGCAGTCCGATTTTGGGTAATTGGGCTATTTCCTTTTGCTCCGAATTATACGGTCTGCCAGTCCATTCACGTATTGAAAGATATTTTTTACCAGAAACAATATCTTTATACCGTCCATTCCATACATTTTTTGCGTTGTATCGGATTGTATGGATCTTACTTTTGTCTTTCAGCTTCTTTTCAAAGTCTGTAGCCTCGCCAGCTTTGCTATGAGTTACGGGGAAAGACTTGCATAAGGTCAATATTACTTTTTTCTTTTCCATCTTAATTGTTGAGTTTTATATATTTACCAGGTATATTAGAATATTCCAGTATTTTTGCGTTTTCCTCACCAAAGGCTATAAGAACGCTACCGCACCCTGGGCTATCTCCTTGTGTACCATCTGGTCGATAGAATTTTATTCTACCCTTCACAAACATTATTGCGCTTGCATTTGGGAAAATGAGATCTTGAAACATCTTGCTATCACAGCGATTAAAAAGCAATGCTATACCGTTGTTGTTCCTTACCATCTTTTCCACAAATCGCTCAATAAGAGGGCGTGAATACGGAGGATTTAACCATACTCTTACCCCCCCCCATTCAGTTTTTAAACCATCCTCAGAAGGCGTTATATGTCTTTTGGCGGTGTTCCACAAACGGTTTTCAGGAGCGCATGGATCAAGATCAAAACTCCCTAAAGCGTCCACTATCCATTTGGGAGTGTACCACTCATCCGTTGTCTGCTTACTTCGTTCAAAACTCGTATTCATAATGTTTACTTGGTAAATTTTAATATTCCTTTCCGTGTTTATTTTCCCTACCTTCGTTGTAATACATCTTTTGCTCAATATGCCACAGTAAGTTAATTTTGAGAATTTCGGATAATCTTCGTATCTGGTGAAGAGCATAGTTAATCTGTTCTTCCTGAGAATATTTGTAGTTCACCAAATCTTTTACGATAGCATATATATTTTCTGTAAAACTTTTCTTAGGAGTAACTACGTGTTGCAAACAGAATCTATTTAAATTCAGATTATTTGCTCCAGCAAGATCCAGTAATCGAATAGCAGCATCCGCTAATTCATCTTCTACTGTATCTTTCACATACTCTTCAAAGTTTTCTCTGAAATACTTGTTTTCATGGTGGAAAGTACGATCATCGAATATTGTTTCTTTTCTGTTGGCTGGTACTCTTGCAAACTTATTTCTTCTATGGGCGTTCACAGCTTCCATAAGCTCCGAAATAACCAGGCAAAGAAAGTGCTTATCGCTTGGTCTGCCTTCCCAAAATCCATGTTTTACTGCGTTGGAATGGGCTTTGTCTTTTAACTCGTTCCAATTTATCTCACTCATTTTCTATAACTCTTGTTTTGGTAATAAATACGTTCAAACATTTCTTCCATCCGATCAGCTATTCTTATACCGTAACGTTCCCCAAAATCGGAATCTTTGAGATTGGAAGTTGCGATAGTGAATAACTGTCTATCATATCTGGCATAAAGCAGTTCTACCACTGGTGAGAACTCGTTACCCCAACTTTTTACACTTGCTGGTTCAGTTCCTATATCATCAATAAAAAGCAGTTCTTGATTTTTGAGCTTATTGAAGTACATAGGATCATTAGCCACATTTTTTGCCAAATCCAAAGCTGAAACCCGGAATACACCTTTTCGCTCACTGGATATGGAGCTATTGTGTAGAATACCGATAAGGTTACAAATCGCCTTGCCTAAAGTAGATTTGCCGGATCCCACTATTCCATATAGCAGCAATCCTACTTTATAATCGCCAGTAAGCCATTTTGCAGCCTTTTCTATTTTCTCCAGTGTTTCCTTATCTTCCTGAAACGGAATACGCCTTTTGCGCACCTCATGCTGATAGCACATAAGCAGCATTTCCTGAACTGTTTCCTTAGAATATCCTTCTATTCTAAATCGTGTTTCTGTAGTCGTTTCCAGTTGCCGATCCAGGATCTTTTGAAGCTGATTCTTTATGTTTATATCCATACTTTTGTATTTCTTCGTTATATCTATTTACTACCCAGTTTAGTATGGCTCTATAGTCAGAACTATACTTTTTCCCTTTTGATCCTTTATAGTTATCAAGTATTTCAATCATCCGTTTGGCTCCTTCCTCAGAATATTCAGCGCATAACTTAGCGTATTCATCCCTTGTTAGTGTTACGAACTCAGCATACTTGTATTTTTTTGCCTTCTCAGCCTTTTTTTGCTGCTCTGGCGTTAAAGGTGGTGGGCTTTCTTGTGGAAACAGTAAAACTTCCTGTTGCGGTTGTTGGGGCTGCTCTTGTAGGATCGTTTCTGCTTCTGCTTTTGGAATGAAAACCCTTGCCTTAGTGATCTCACCCCCTTTCTTACCTGCCAGCCTTCTTTTCTCACTTATCAGGTTGTCTTTTACCATACGCCTACTATAAATAGCTCCATCTTCCCGAACTTCACACACCTTGTTTTCTATCAAAGAATCTACCCATTTAGAAGATCCTGAGCAATCCGTACCTATGATACGGGCTATATCCTCTTTCGTACAAGGCTGTCCGTTTGGCATAACCATAACACCACGTTCTACACTTTCCCACATATAGCATAACATATCCATCCACAAGCCCCTAACGTCTGGTGGAAGTACCCTTAATTCAGGACACCTCAACCAATCGCCAACATAGAAAGGCATAGGAGTTTCTTGTTTTCTTGCCATAGAGAGAATTTTTAAGGAAGCCGGGATAATTCCCAGCTTTCCTATAATTATGTTTGAACGGTTACACTTCCAGAATTGCAATATCGGGGGCAATATCCTTGATCTTATCCAGCACTTCATCAATACACTTATCTCTGTAACTTTCCATCACTTCATTTGCTCCTGGCGAAACAAGTTGCAAAAACACTTCTCCATTTGTCAGATAATGATCGAACTCAATTTCGATGGGCTGTTTTGCAGTTCCCTTGAAGATAGCCATGTTTACGGTAAAGCTCTTCGGCAAATTACTTTCTACCTGGCAACGGTAAACATCAGCAACGGAACCAGAAGGATCTCTTTGTTTCTCAATCTCTGCCTTTGCTTTTGCATTGAAGTTTTTGAGATTGGAAACAAGTACCATGCACTTTTCTTTATCTTCAAACAAACCACGATTCAGACGCAAGAATTGTCCTAATTTGGCAGGGATCCAGCCCTTTTCACCATCATTAATACCGAACTTCTCAAACGTTTCAGATACTTCAACCGTACCAGTGAATGTGTTTTTATTGTAATAATCATCTTCGTTTACAGTGAGCTGAATTGTCATTTTCTCACGATTCACAACGACATTTGCACGTTTCTGATCTACAGTACCTATTCGCTTGGAAAGCCATTCATACGGAGTGGAGATAGTGCCGGAAACACTGATCTTTTCCGGGGCTTTGGTTGCAAGCGGTTGTTGTGCTTGTGCTGCGTCACCAAGTCTATAAACTACTTCAATAGGTTTCTCTCCAGTGTAATGTTCGATGTTAATGTTCAAACCTTTGTTTTTTTCTTCCATAATGTTTTAAAAATTAAGATGTTAATAAATTAATTATCTGTGCCAGTCAAGCGCACTGCCATTTGAATTGTTTTCTGCCTTTCTTCCGGCTTCATAGGTCTTTCCTCCAGCAAATAACCGTCTGGCGTATAGTAACCTACTCTTCCTTCGTCTTGATCTATGAACTTGTAGCACTCACCTTTAATGTACTCACCGCCTTTTCTCAAATCATCAAGCATTTTTCCGATCCGTTCTTGCAGTGGCTTCATTTTCCCTTTGAAGTCAGCTTTAACTACATCAAAATTTTCTGTCAGTTCTTGCATCTGTATCTGAACTTCTACAAGGTTAGCCCGAAGCTCATTAGTTTCTTCCTGAGAGAACTTTGAGAGATAACTTTTCTCTACGACCTCATCGCAGCTATCACGTAAAATTTGCGCTCTTTGCTCCACTGGAGTATCAGCCAACATTATATCTTTCATTGCAAAATAAGTTTGATTATTAATGAATTGAAGTCTATTTGAAAGTGGTACTTATTCAAGAGAACAAACAGTAAGATTGCGATTCCTAATATGTTATCTATAATTCTCCATGTAAACCACTTCTTAGGGATAAGGCTTAAAACAATCAATGCAAGAAAACCTATCCATTGAGAGCTTATTAAACCTATGAAGCACAATATAAGGTAGATCCAGTTGCACATTCTCCAAACAGCGAAAACCGGGCTTATCTCAGTAAGATCGTTTTTGTCCTTATACTTTTCCACAGCAGCGAAAACTTTTTTGCAAGCTGCCAAATTCAGCACTTCAAAGAAAAGGCAGAAGGCTATCAGTATATAAAATATTGTTGTCATTCTTGCACCTTCTTTACATTAAACATCAAATAATCAAACCACAATTCAATGAATTGCTGCCCGAAATACTTTGCTTTCTCTCTTGATTCTTGCCAAAGCCGAGAGCCGACATGCGCAAGCGTATTCGAGGGGGCGCAAAGCGTATGCGCACAACCGAAGCCCGCACGATTGTTTAGAGCGTCAATAACTGGAATATACACAAGCCCTTCTGTTTCTTTGATTTCTCTCTCAGTCCACAAAGCAAACCAGGGGAAATAGAAACGGCTGCTACCGCTTGCATCCGGTTTAGGCTGGTAATTCTTACCCCACAAAGCCCGGCTGATTGTTTCAAGTTTGATTAAGGCAATAATCCCTTTTCTTACTCCAGCAGAACGCAAAGCCTTCTCATCAATAGGGGAACACTTTAAAGCAGCACACGCATCCTCATAACTTCGGATTGTCGTGTAATCATCAAGGGTAGGGGTTGGTTTCTTTTCACCTTTGCAGAACAAGGCTACCAACACGTTTTTCACTTCTTCACTTTTAGCAACGTCTAAAGCTGCCTTTACTTCAATCTCAGTAATTTCAATTACTTTCATCTTTTAAAGATTTTAATCGTTTGACAATTTTGTTAGTTAATCGTATCGCATTATCCACTCTGGTACTTCTACCTTCGTGTGGGATATTTTCTATTAGCACTGGAATAAGCCGGATAAGCTCATTTACCAAGTGATTGGGTATTTTCTTCATCGGCTTTCCTCCAGTTAGGATCGGGATCAGGTATTTCTATATTCAAGTATTCCAAAGCATACTCTCTGAGCTTCTCGCAATATGTTGAGAATGTTAACGTGTCCATTGTTGCAGTTGATCCGGGAAATTCTATAATCTCACCCGTATGTTTGTTTACTACTTTGTCTTTAGTCATTTGAGCCTTAAAAAACTCGTGTACTTGTTCCACGCTTGTAAATTCCCATCCGGCATTAAGCAACCCATCTAACAGCATTGGATAGATACACCCCCATAGCCAGCCGTTTTGATCGTTGGAACGTGGCTTCCTAACCTTTTTCACTATTACCTGGTAAATCCCATCTACCGAATGAGAAAACAAGTCGTATAACGGTCTAAGGTTGAATAGCCCACCCTTCTTTTCTATCAAAACTTTATTTGTCATATAGCTGTAGCTGTTTTTCTAAACTCTTTCTAACTGCGTGTATAGCTCCTTCTCTACCTTCAAGGCTTCTCAGGTAATCTTCCAGCTCCTTACGTGTTTCTGCGATATAGTAGCCTTCACTTGTGGCGATCAGCCCAATCACCATACCCGAAAGTCTAATATGGTTGATAATCTTTCTTATTCGTGGACTATCAATTTTACACCCATAAGACTTTAAAGCCGAACACATCGCTTTATTTGTAATCGCTTTATATTTACCCACCTTACCGTGAAGCCCTTGTACTATGAGAGGCAGAATAACTTTGTCCTCATAATCGGTTAGAGGTTTTGTTTGCTCTGAAAATCCTTGTATCATACCTAAAAATTGTTTAAGGTTATACTCAAACCTGGTTTAGCAGCATAAACCGCCTTTCCAGTAATTTTTTGCACCTCAGATACAAATAAATGCTCATCGCTGTTATTAGATGAGAGGTGTAAAAGAACTATGTTTGCAACGTTGCTCAAATCGTTTTCTTTTAGAGCTTGTTTGCAACTTTCCAGCTCCATGTGAGAAACCATTAATCTGTTTCTTTGTGTAGGAAGGACACGCCCGGCATTAATGCTTTCTATCAGTTTTGTATCAGAGTAATTACATTCAATCAGTATATGATTCAATCCAGAAAAAGTATATCCAGACTGGCAACTATCCGTTAAAAACATAATACTACCACAATCCGGGTGCTTAATGAAATAGCCAACACAAGGTACATCATGGAAAGCAGGGAAGGGGATCACCCGAAAACCACCAAGCAGATAGCCCGATCCTATTTTAATGGCTTTTACTCTGGAACCTTTCAATTCCTTGCTTTCTATCACTTCTGGAAGAGCCAATACATGAAAGCCACAATCTACCATTGCCTTAGCATATTTAGCATGATCGTTATGCTGATGAGTTATTAAGCAGCCTACGACTTTGCGAATATTGAAATCCAAAGCCTTTTTTACGTCTATGAAACGTATTCCAGCCTCGATAATCAAAGCCTCATTGCCGTTATCCAGTATGTAGCAATTACCACTGGACGAGCTGCCCAAAACTCTTAATTCCATTCCCATTAGAAACCTGGCTTATTTTCATTGGAAGCCGTTGCAGTATTGGCACTGGTATTAGAAACTTCCTCAAAGCTAACATCTGATACATCAAAACGTTGTGTTCCCATTGTGGGCATAGCGTCTGTATGCTCTTCCGCACCCTCAACGTCATTTTCAAATGCTTGTTGCATTTCTATAGAGAGATAGCCGTATTTACTAAGTAAATTTCTGATAACGGTTTTGATAGCCATCCCATGAAAATTACCGAGCCATCCAACGGTTTTACTGTCTGCCGAGAAAGGCAGTTCGGCAAGTTTCATAAGGCTTTCTACGGTTGTTTCCTTCTTTAACCCTTTGGAGTAGCGTTTGGCGTGGGTAGCCATTTGTTCAACAGTCATGTACAACGTCTTAGAGAAGCCGTTAAGCAATTCAAAATAGCAGAAGTAACCTATGATCTTATCAGACTTCTTTTCCCCGTCAAAAGCGATCTCGCCAGTAAGTTTGTTCACTTTACGAACTTCACCATCAAAAACGACATCTGCGTTAATGGTACGGTATTGATTGGATCTTTCCGCAAGCTGAATATAACCCTTGTACCCCAGTTGAAACGTTGGCTCCATAACCTTGATATACTTTTGGATAGGCTTACCGTCTGAGCCTATTTTGGGCTTACCTTTTTCGTCCAAGTCATCTACTTTTTTGCTGTTATTGAAGGGGATAATGAAAGCGTACCCCAAAGCCTTATTGATTGGCAATTTCAAAACAGCAGCTTTCAGACATTCCGCTACAACCGCTTTCGGCTCACATAATTGTAAATTTGAATCCGAGTTGTATAGATCAATAATGGAAGCAACAAATGTGGAAGCGTTCTTAGAAAGCGCATTTTTAAATTGTTCCATTACAGAAGGAGCGTTAAGCATAGTTTTCAGCACATCTATTTTTTTTGCCTGTACTGGCATTTTCGTTGATTGGGTACTAACTACTTGTGTACCACTTGAATTTTCTTGTGTCATAAAATTATTATTTAAAGTTGTTTGTATTCTTCCATTGCTCCATTTCCGGCAACACGTATCATCAAAGATTTATCTTTGCTAACCACGAGGTTTATTACTTGCGACATGGTAGGTATAAGATCGTTCACACTTTCCCGATTATCAATGAAAATGGGTGCTGTAATACCTACAGATCGACATATAGCGTTTATTATATCCAGCCCAGCATTGATTTTTGAAGCATTGTTTACATCGGCAAACGGCACACCATCTACAGAGCAAAAGCAGGTTATAGCCTCATTCCCATTCAACTTTTCGCTGATAAATGAGAACTTAACCAAAGAGAACATTCCGTTAATACGTTCCATCAGCTTGTTGTCTTTTTCTTTCTGGAAGTCTTGTACCAAAAACTCCAAACGTTCTTGTTCTGCCAGAGCTTCATTGTTTTTATCTCTTCTATCCTCCAGATCCTCAATAACTTTATTGGAACGCTCTATAGTATCACGTTTACCCAGCTTCTTATTCAGCTCATCTATAGCCTCAGAAAGAATAGCCTTAGCTTCTTTCAGCTCTGTTGTGTTTATAGGTTTGGCTTCTGCCTTTAACTGGTTTTCAAGATCTACAATTTCATTACTGAGAGAAAGCCAGGTAGGATCGGAAAGAATGATCTTTTGTGTATCTTGTTCTTCCGGCATATTCCCTTTACATTCATTGATATTATGCACCAATACTTCTTTCTCGTTACTCAACTGAGTTATAGCAGCTTGAATAATTGAACACTGCTTTTTAAGCTCTTCAACTTTTGCAGCTTTTTCCTTGCCTTCATTTTGCACTGCTTTCAGTCGGTTTGCCTTGTTGAGATTAAAGTTGTCCTGTAATTCTTGTTGCTTGGCTTGAATATCTTCTACCTCCAACTCTCTTTTACAAGTCGGGCAAATAAAAGCTCCTTCCGGGTACTGTAACGTTTCCGCATCTATGGCATAGAACTTACCTCTCAATACTTCCAAATCATTATTTAGAGCTTCGATAGTAGCTTTGATACGAGAATGATCCTCTTGTTTACGGGATATTTCAGCATCCTTGCTTTTAACTTGATATTCCAGCTTTGAAATATTATCCAGTACGTCATGGTAGGATTTATTGGCATTTTGTCTTATCTCATTTTCTCTTTGCGACTTGGCAAGTTTTTTGTTCCCGATTTGCTTTTGCAACTCAGATTTGGCTTTGAACTCTGCTTCTATCTGCTTGCTTTTATCGGCTAACTGGCTATCAATATCTTTAATTTTCTCTTTTTTGTCGGCTATTTCCTTCTCCAAAACCGCCCAATCCTCACTTTCAGGCATTGCATCACGTACCGAATCAATTCTACCAGGAATACCCTTTAACTCATCTTTGATCGCTGATTTCTTAGAGGCTATTTCTTTTGCTAATTGCTCTAAGGTTCTGCCTGAAATAAGACTAATCAGCTCTTGAAACTTTGGATTGATATTGGCTACTTCCTCATTTGTAACGTTACCAGCCATTTCAAGCAGCATAGCTTTCTGATCTTGCGCCTTCATGGTCGGAAAATATAACGGGTTAGTAATCATTCTAAAAACATCTTCCGGCAAGATCGCTGCTACTTCCGCATCATACTCCTTTTTCGTTTTGAGCTTTACACCATTCAAATAAAACTCTGTAGCATGGTTTTGAAGGACACCAGCGTTTACACCACTTCCCCATTTTTCAACATAGTTACGTTGCAGTTCAACATCCCTGCCATTGATAGACAATACACCAGTTACGCTATGTACAAGGTGTAAGATTGGTTTTCCATCTTCTCCCAACGTTTTAATGTTAAAGTTGGTATCAGCCCTATTCGTGCTGTCCTTCCCAAATAACAGCCACAAGAACGCATCTTGAAGCGTTGTCTTTCCTGTGCCATTTCCACCACAGATAAAGGTATTTTTATCTGTAAACTCTACTGTTAGATCCTGAATTTTCTTGAAATTCTTTAGGATCAATTTCTTTAAGAATACTTCTTTCATAATTTGTTTATATAAGTGTCTATTTTCTCTGTCTTTTCGATAGTTAATAATTCAGCTCTGGAGTATAGTATTTTGGAGCGTTTCTCTGCTCCATTCCTTGTAGGGTGTACAAGTTGCTGGCGTACCCACCGTTTTACACGAGCCTCACCGAATGATTTATAAGCCTCCCTTTGGGAAATGAGATCTTTTGCCGGAAATACCATTTTTGCGTAATTAGCTGCTCCAAGTTCTGCCATGTCACGACAAAGGTTTTTAAGCTCGTATAGCTCCAGTACAATACCCATTATCTACATTTCCTTTTCCGTAGTCTTTTAGCCCTCAACATTTTTCTGAAATAGTGCTGTACGCTTTCTGTATTGTACTGGTTATCTGTATAAAGTACATAGAACATCAGGAAGCACATAGCCGTAAATAGAAGTTGGTGCGAGGCTGAGAACGCAATAGCACATACCAGGCAAGTAACCCCTAAAGCACCGAATATGGAGCAACCAACCAAATTTAAAAACGTGTCCGAACTCATATCAATGTTGCATTATTGTTATTTGAATAAGTTGTTTTGCATAGCATACCGCATAAACTCAGGGAACGAGTGTACACCGACTTTTCTAAAACTGTTTTTTCGGTGATTATTAACGGTATTCAAAGAGATAAATAATTTGTCTGCTATTTCTGAATCTGATTTGCCTTCATAAAGCAGCCTCATCACTTCAAGCTGTCTATCCGATAGCTTTGAATTAAATTTGGGGGCGCAAATGATCTTATCGCTTTTACACTCGCCACGTAGAGGACACCCGACAAATTCAAAACGGAAATTCCAGTTCTCATCAATATCTATCACATTATCGTATAGACCAAAGTTGCACTTTATAAATCTCCGTACAGCCAAAAAATCACGGTAACGCTTATTTTCAGAACTCTTTGAGTAAATTTCCATTAAAGCCGTATAAGCCTCAGTATAAAATTCTCTCAGTATTTCCAAGAAAGCCTGGATAAACTCAGTATCACTTTCTCTAAGTTGCCTTTCCGCTTCACCTAAAGGACGCATAGTAACTTCGCCTTCTGGTGTGGTGTAAAATTCGACAGGTTTCATATTACGATGCTTCAGGGAATAAATACTTGGCAGGAACTTTAAACTCTTTCTCTAAAACAGATTGCGCCAACGCATCCGGCTTTTGTGTTCCAGCGATCCAACACCGCACGGTTTTTACGGACTTCTTAGTAATCTTAGCCACCTTTTCTACAAATTCAGTTTTAGGAGCTTTGATACTACTTCTTTCGGGCAAATTCTTATACATTTGCGTAAAAGTAGGATAGTCTTTTTCTGTTAATTCGCTCATTTTCATTTGAAATATTATCACTCCTATAGGTTATTTTGCCTATATTTGTGGTGTTATTACTTTTATTACGTTGCAAATATATGTAACATTGGTAATATTACCAAATAAATTTCGTAATATTTTAGTAATATTTCAAGGAATATTATCGTGTTATATTTTAAAAAGTCAATAAATGATTGATTTAAAAAGACTTAGAAAAGAAAAGGGAATCACACAGAAAGAATTAGCTCAACTTCTTTCATGTGGACAGAGCTTTATTGCCAACGTAGAGAATGGCAGAAGGGATTTACCACCCGTCAAAATTGAAATATTAGAAAGGAAATTTGGTAATATTTGCAGTTATATTACCAATGATATAGAAGAGATAAAGCCGATAGAAAATAAGCCTAAAACCATTGCGCCAAAACAACATTCACAGACTGAAAAAATGGAAGTATCTACAGATATTCTGTTTGCTGGTGCAGACGCTTTTTCCAGGCAGCTAATACAGCTAATGAACGAGAAGCTGATAGCACCCTATTCTATGATTACCGAGAAAGAAAAAGAGATAGAACGGTTAAATAGAGAAATAGGTCGCCTCGAAGCATTGTTAGAGGTCAGCAAAAAAATGGATGCCCACCAGGAAGGAGTTGCCAAATGTGCCGATGCCGTATAGTATTTGGCTTTAAACAGATTAATTTTTAGGAGTATGGAAGAATATAGCAAACTTGTAATAGAATTGTATAAAGAGCAGTTTTTAGCCTATACAGTGGGAACGCCTATAAATGTAGATAGTATTCTTAGTGTTCAAGATTGCCTTCTTAAAGCGATTGATAAAGCAAAGGTTAATAATGAGCCGACAGATTACCTGGTTAATTTGAAAAATGAAGTCGATTTTCTAAAGTATCAAATCCTACAATGAATAACGCAGAAGCTAATAGACCTATTGCAAACCGTTTCTTTGAAGCCTTTGATGCTCTTGTGGCAATGGGTAAGATAAAAAGTGTGAGAAGCTATTGTGATCCCAACGGTGTAGATAGGCGAAATATGGAGTTACTTCGTAAAGATCCTACACGAAACTTACTACAACCATTTTGGCTGGTTCCTTTGATTACTGAATATGGTGTTAGCGCAAAATGGCTTCTTACTGGAAAAGGTAAGATGTTAGAAAAATAAAGCGATACTTTAAACAGTGTCGCTTTTTCTTTTCCCCTTAACAATCCCCTATATATACTCTATTATTAATATATAATCTTCTTATTATTATATTATATATATACCCCCGTTTAAGTTTTGCTTAGGCAATTTGCTTAAGCAAAAGTGTTTTTTGTGCAAATCATCACAAAAGCCATTTTTATTATAACAAACTGATAATCAGCTATATATTAGCGATTTAATATGCAAACATACGGACACAACAAATTTTGCTTAAGCAATTTGCTTAGGCAAATCTTCAAGCAAAAATAACATTTTGCTTACCTTTTTGCTTAGGCAAATTGCTTAACCAAATTGCTTAGGCATTTTGCTTAAGCAAAACGCAAAGCATTATACACCAACAAATTACACTTTATTGGTGTGCTGTTGTATCATCTTCATTTTGCCTAAGCAAATTGCTTAAGCAAAATAGTTTTCTTTGTACTTTTTCATTTATAGGCTCCTTAGTTTCGCTGATATTTATATTCACCAGGTTAATTACTTTCCTGTTCGCTTGATCTATAGGATCCCATGATTTTTTTATGTAGATGTCCGTTACCCTCATACTATCATCAACATGATTAAGAGAAGTATGTACGGTGTATTTATCTACTCCTGCATCATTTAAAGCTATAGTAGCCCATGAGTGACGGGCTGCGTAAAACTCCAAATCATCTACTCCCACTAACTCGCCTACTTTCTTTAACCCTTTGTTAAGAGCCGTACTAAAAGTATTTACATCTGCATACATTGTATAAAACCTGAATACCCTTTTTCTTGTAGGATCCCGATATTTATCTACAAGAGCTTGATACTCCGGCTCTACTTTGATTGAGATCTCAGCTTTATCGCTACGTCTTTCTTTGGTTTTTATTCTTTGGTATGTAATGCGTCCGTCCTTATAATCTGTACAATTATATAAATCTATAGCATTCATACCAATTAACCCAAAACTAAGCAAGAATACATCTTTTGCAAAATTGAATCTATTAGTACCGGGCTGGAGTATCTTAGTATATTCCAAATTTGCAATAGCTTGTATTTGCTCAACCGTCAAAGCTCGCTTTCTCGTTGCCGGAAGTTTCGGGAAATCAATGTGAGAAAAAGGGGAATAAGGTATTCGGATAACTCCAGCATCCTCATCGTTGAACTCTTTTTTCGCTCTGTTGTATATAGCCCTCATCCTATTTAAATAGTTGTGAGTTACATACCCCCTTGTTACATTTGGCTGTTTGTTTATCCAATCAGCCCAATTTTGCAAAAACTTAGCTGTTATTTCGGATAACATAACCTTTTCCCGACCAACAAACTTAACCAATGATCTAACAGCACATATATAGGTATCTGCATTACCTCCATGTCCTGCTTCTTTCATTCGTTTTATTTCCTTCCAGGTGTAGGCTGCAATATCAAGATCAAATTTTTCATTCTCATTATCGGTAGTAATGATTCTGATAATTTGCTCCATAGTCATACTGGTTTGCCTTTCACCCCAACGATCCAAACGTTTACGATACGTCCTTATCATTTCATCAGTAAGATCTATGTAATGCTGATTTTTGATTTTAAAGGTTTTCTGGGTAATATCTTCCTTATATATAAAATAAGGTGTAGCCAGGTATCGCTTTTCTCCGTTGTGTGTTACACGTATCTTAATATTATAGGTTCCGTCCTTCTTTTTTTGATGGGCGTAAACCTCCGCTTTAAATGTTGCCATAACTTTTGTAGAATATTTGTAGAACTATTTACTGCAAAAGTACCTCACTTATGCGGATTATGCGGTAACACGATCACTACCAAAATCTGTCATTTTGTACCCCCGATGGGAATCGAACCCATATTTTCGGTTTAGGAAACCGACGTTCTATCCGTTGAACTACAAGGGCTTATGCAGATTTGCACAAATTTTCAAAGAACTATTGCCTATCATTCAAAGGATAGATTGGGCTGAAAAATCGGTTACTCTTTAGGAAATTCTTGTTCTATCCATTGAACTACAGAGCCTCAACTGATAATCAGCGGAATATGCAGAATATCCGTAGGGTCTCCACGCCATTCCTGCACGATGCAGACTGATTGCGGATGCAAAGATAATGTATTCTGCCGATTTTCCGAAGAAAAGTTTTGTTTATCCGATTAACTTTACGAAATTTGTCGGTCAGTGATAGAATACAGTAACCCCAAAAAATTAATCTATAAGTAATTCGTAAGTTATGGCAAACGACATGATGGTCAAAGAACTGGAGCAAGTGGTAGTCCGCTTCTCCGGAGACTCCGGCGA
>OWII01000125.1_pt1 | contig 60467 bp, 41 predicted proteins | sample 1732591 | NCBI WGS metagenome assembly OWII01 (sample SAMN05065732, study PRJEB22554) | human gut metagenome | biome: ENVO:2100002; feature: ENVO:00000062; material: ENVO:00002003 | host: Homo sapiens | place: USA | reverse complement strand
CTCTTGTACTACTTGTTGATATGTAATATTTTCAAAGAACTTATCGCTATCGTTTAGCGAACGTGAGTGCAAAGATAAGAACTTTTATTTTTAACTCCCAAATTTTATCGGAACTTTTTTCAAAAGTTTTTTGTTTCATCATTTAAGCACCTGCGTTCTCTCTCGAATGCGGATGCAAAAGTAGTGCTTTATAACATACTCACCAAACATTTTTGCAACTATTTTTTAACCCGTTTGTAAGACATTTACTCTAATCTCTGAACCACTGAATGTTACATACAAAACTTTTTTACTCTCTACCGTACTCCCATTTTCAAGCTATACACAAGGATTTCATATGGGTATTATAATGTACAAGGAAAGATTTAACCAAGACCATCAACCATAATAACGAGGAAAGCCCCCTATCCTAACGGATAAGAGGCTTTTAAATCCTTTTGTTTTCCTCCGAAGGAGGTTAACCTAAATACGATTTGAGGAGCTTGCTACGCGTACCTTGTCTTAGTCTTCTAATTGCTTTTTCCTTGATCTGGCGGACGCGCTCTCTTGTGAGGCCAAATTTGTCGCCAATCTCTTCCAATGTCATTTCCTGACAGCCTATACCGAAAAACATTTTGATTATCTCACATTCTCTTTCGGTTAATGTAGCAAGGGCTCGATCAATTTCTTTTGCCAATGACTCGTTCATTAACGACCGGTCAGCGATAGGAGCATCATCGTTAACAAGCACATCCAAAAGACTGTTGTCTTCGCCTTCCACAAACGGAGCATCCACCGAGATATGTCTTCCCGATACTTTTAAGGTATCCGAAATTTTATCTACCGGAATATCCAGTTCATCTGCAAGTTCTTCAGGAGAAGGTCTACGTTCGTTTTCCTGTTCGAATTTAGAGAAGGCTTTACTGATTTTATTCAACGAACCTACCTGATTCAACGGAAGACGGACAATTCTCGACTGTTCTGCCAAAGCCTGCAAAATAGACTGACGAATCCACCACACAGCATAAGAAATAAACTTAAAACCTCTGGTCTCGTCGAATTTTTCAGCCGCCTTAATCAATCCCAGGTTACCTTCATTAATAAGGTCCGGTAAACTTAACCCCTGATTTTGATATTGCTTAGCTACAGATACAACAAAACGCAGATTCGCTCTGGTCAATTTTTCCAATGCTCTCCGGTCGCCTCTTTTGATAGCCTGTGCCAATTCTACTTCTTCTTCTACTGTGATCAGATCTTCACGGCCTATTTCCTGAAGATACTTGTCAAGAGAAGCGCTTTCGCGATTGGTAATGGACTTTGTGATCTTTAACTGTCTCATCCAATGTTTTTATATTGAGAATATCAGGGTGCAAAGATAATATTATTTTTATTGACAGAATTGGCTGGATGCACCCTACACCCAGCCAATTATAAACCTTTAACAATCTTCCCGCCAAATAAGACGAATATAACGTTATTTTATTATTCAGCCAGATCTATAGCATATACTTTCGTACGTCCATTCGGATAAAAACCTTTCACTACGATGTAACAATCGTTCTCACTGTAACGATCGTCCTCATTACCCTTCAAAACCTTGTCAACTATTCTCTCAAGTTGTTCAGGAGATGAAATCTTCTGATCATTTACAACCATGATGATGAAACCTTTTTTGATACCGGCATCTTTCAGTTTACCATTCAATAAACCGGTCACTTCAATACCATAGCTTACACCTAATTCACGTTTCTGTTCGTTTGTCAACGCGCTAAAAGCGGCTCCTAAAACTTCAGCACTGTCGGCTGCTCCCTTCACTACGGCTGTACTGCCCTGTGCATTACGAAGTTCCACATTAAATGTCTTGGTGCTACCATTACGGTCTACAGTCACCTGCACTTTGTCACCCGGACGATATTTACTAATCTGTTCCTGCAGAGCATTCGCAGATTTCACTTTTGCACCATTTACGGCTACAATCACGTCACCCTTTTCAATTCCGGCCTCCTTAGCAGTACTGCGGTCTGCGAAATCAGCCACACACGCACCTTCAGATACTTTTATCTTGGATTTCAAGGCACTCAGTTCTTCTTTCTGTTTAGCCGGCAAGTTCGGATAGCCCAGCATATCGGCAATATCACCCACACTCATGATCTGGACACCCAAGATTGCACGCTGTACCGTACCATACTGTTTCAAGTCGTTTGCCACTTTCCCAGCAATGCTGATAGGCACTGCAAACGAATAACCGGCAAAGTTTCCTGTCTCGGAATAAATAGCGGTATTGATACCGACCAGCTCACCTTTCGTATTCACCAGCGCACCTCCACTGTTACCGGGGTTCACGGCTGCATCGGTCTGGATAAACGACTCGATCTTGCTCTTGTCTCCGCCTCCCATCGAGATGCCACGTCCTTTTGCACTCACAATACCGGCTGTAACCGTAGAAGTCAGATTAAACGGGTTACCGACAGCCAACACCCATTCCCCGACTTTCAGTTTTTCAGAATCACCGAACGGAATGGTAGGAAGATCTTTTGCATCAACCTTAAGCAAAGCGATGTCTGTCGTCGGATCGGTTCCAACCAATTTGGCTGCAAACTTGCGGTTGTCATTCAATGTCACTTCCAGTTCATCCGCTCCATCGATCACATGATTGTTCGTTATAATATATCCATCGGTCGAAATGATCACCCCGGAACCAGCCCCTACCCGTGGTTGTGGTTGCGGGCGCTGGAAACCACCACGTCCTCCGAATCCGAAGAAATATTCGAACGGATCAACATACTGCGGCTGATTGCCTCCGTCGGCATATTGTTTGGCATTTGTCGTGGCCTTAATATGCACAACGCCATGAACCGTACTTTCTGCTGCCGTAGTAAAATCCGTATTCTCTGCAGCAACCGTATTATAACCGGCTAACCGGATCGGCTGATTGAAGGTATTTGCTGAGCCAGAAGCGCTAAATACCGGTTGATTCTTATTAATCAGGTAAGCACTCGTCCCAACAGCCGCCCCCGCACTGATTGCAGCAACGAGAACTATACCAAGCACATTTTTCCACATCTTTTTCATACTCTTATTATTTTATCAAACATTTAAATTTAACACTTTTCTTTCGACAAAGAAAAGTCAAAAATCGTGCGATTATTCCATTTGAGACTGTTTTTTTATCACTTTTAACGGCGCTCCGCAAGGGCTTAACTGCGATTAACAGTACTGTGTAATGCAAAGTACCTTTTTAACAATCGACTGTCTGACAAATGGTCATACATTCAATAATATAACAGCAAGAACGGCAGAATGTTTCCCATGAAACTGCCATCAGATGCTTATGTAATTTATTTTCGACAATGTCGAAAACATATACGACAATGCCGAGAATATACACGACAACGTCGAAAATATACATGACATTGTCGAAAACAAATTAGACTGGCAGAAAAGTAAAAGAGAACCATATCGAACTCTTTTGATGTAACTATCCTAATTTTCAATTTTCAATTGTCAATTAAAAGAATTACCTTTGTCCCATTGCAGTTTGCCGGTCTGTCGCTCGTCCTTCGGGACGGGAGGAACGTCCGGGCAACAGAGAGCACCATACTTCTTAACGGGAAGCTGTCCGCGAGGGTAGAGTTGCGTAACAGAAAACGACCGCCGGATCTGTCCGGTAAGGGTGAAAAGGTGAGGTAAGAGCTCACCGGATCTTATAGTAATATAGGATGCCGTACGTCTTATGGGTTGTAAGGTCATGTATACCGGCGCATGTAGGATTGCTCGTCCGATGCCGGGGGGTAGACCGCTAAAGCTTACTGGTGACAGTAAGACGAGATAAATGGCAGACGCTCCCGTACAAGCGGGAGTACAGAACCCGGCTTATAGGCAGACTGCTTTTTTATAATGTGCCAGTATACCAATTCAACAATATGCCAATTAAATGGTTTCTATTGGTATATTGGCACATTTAATTTATTGGCACATTATTATATATGAAAACAACCGATAAAAAGACACTTGGAGAACGGATCAACGCCTTACTGACAAGAACGATCCGTTTCGTCACTTACGACATTTGGCGGATCACCGAAAATGAAGTAAGCGGCCTGAAAGAACTTTATATCAATATAATCAAGACTATCATTCTTGCCGTCAGGGGTTTCCAGAGCGAGAATCTACAAACAAAAGCATCAGCCCTCACCTACAGCACATTGCTGTCCATCGTTCCTTTATTAGCCGTATTGTTAGGGATAGCCAAAGGGTTCGGTTTCCAGGGAACGGTACGCCAGGAGCTGTTTGATTATTTTCCCGGCCATGAGGCCGAACTGAGCAAGGCTTTCGAATTCGTGGAAAGCTATCTGGCACAGGCACAAGGCGGCGTAATCATCGGAGTAGGTCTGATCCTGCTGTTTTACACGGTTATCAATCTGATTTCTTCGATAGAAGACACATTCAATGATATTTGGCAGATACAGAAATCACGTCCATGGTACCGGAAAATATCCGACTATCTGGCATTGTTCCTGATCCTCCCGGTGTTGATGACAGCCTCCAGCGGTTTGTCGATCTTTTTGTCTACCTTGCAAAACTCGTTTTTCAGCCAATATTTCTTTTTTACACCGTTAGTCGAACTTATACTGAACATAACACCTTATATCATTACGATCCTGGCATTCACGGGGCTTTATATTTCATTACCTAATACGAAAGTCCGGTTCGTAAACGGCCTCGTGGCCGGAATCCTGTCGGGCATCGCATTCCAGTTTTTCCAGTTTATCTACATCAGCGGACAGATTTGGGTGAGCAAATACAATGCGATCTACGGTAGTTTTGCCGCTTTACCCTTGTTGTTGCTATGGCTGCAATTGTCATGGCTGATCTGCCTGTTCGGGGCGGAAATCTCGTATGCCTCCCAAAACGTGAAGAAATTCAGTTTCGAACGGGACAGCAAGAATATCAGCCGGCGATATAAAGATTTCCTCACGCTGCTGATCGCCTCGCTGATCGTAAAACGGTTCGTGAAAGGAGAAAAGCCTTATACGGCGGATGAACTGTCGGACGCTTACCGCATACCGATCCGCATCACGACACAGATACTCTATCAGCTGACCGAATTGCACATCATTATCGAAGTCAATTACGGAGATGACGAACGCGTCGTCCACTACCAACCGGCCATCGACGTAAACAAGATCACGGTCAGTTATCTGCTGACACGAATGGACGAATACGGTTCGGAAAATTTCAAAATTGACACGTCCAAATTGTTCAGCAAAGAATGGAAAGCTTTGCTGAAAACCCGAGAGGACATGATTAAGGCGAATGATAACATTTTGTTGAAAGACCTTTAAACAATTGACAATGGATAATTGACAATTGACAATTATTAGGGGATGGATAAAAGAAAAGGGAATACGGATCTGACGGAGGGAAAAGTATGGAAAGTGATCATTCGCTTTGCATTACCGCTGCTGATCGGGAATCTGCTGCAACAGTTCTATAACATAACGGACAGCATTATTGTCGGACAGTTCCTGGGAAAAGAGGCATTGGCGGCGGTATCGGCATCTTTCTTCATCTATTACTTCATTATCTCGTTCGTGATCGGTGTCGGAAGCGGGACTACAGTGGTTATTTCACAACTTTTCGGGGCTAAACAGTATCAAAAGGTACAACTTGCTTTTTCATCTTTCTTCATATTTATGTTAGTCGGAGGCGTGATATTATCCATTGCAGGGATTATTTTTGCCGAACCGGTTTTCCGCCTGACCAATACGCCTGAAGAGGTTATCCCGCAAGCGGTGTCCTATTTCCGCATTTACATAGGAGGAACATTCCTGTTCGTAACCTTCAACAGCATCATTTCGATTTTACGAGGTGTGGGCGAGTCTGTACGCCCAATGCTGTTCATCCTGATTACGACTGTCTTGAACATTGCGTTCGACCTGCTTTTCATACTCGTGTTCAAATGGGGTATCGAGGGGGCTGCGCGGGCGACTGTCATTTCACAGGGGATCGGCATGTGTATCGCTTTAGCGTATGTAAACAACACGCACCCCTTGCTGTCCATCAAAAAGCAAGATATGCTATTCGACTGGAAACTGTTCAAAGAGAGTCTGAAAATCGGACTACCGACAAGCGTACAGCAATGCGCGATCGCCCTCGGGCTGATAGCACTGCTGGGGATCGTGAACAGTTTCGGGACCAATACACTGACAGCTTACGGGGCTGCCGGAAAAATAGACACGATCATCACCCAGGCCATCCTCACCTTATCGGGGGCGCTGGCGGCTTTCTGCGGACAAAACATCGGAGCCGGGAAACTGGACCGGGTAAAAAGGGGAGTACGATTTACGATGTATACGAATATAGTCCTGGGACTATTGACTTTTGCCGCCGTCTATCTGTTCGGTGACGAGATGATGAAAGTTTTCACGAAAGACACGGATGTCGTGGCGATCGGAAAGGAATATCTACTGATTATCGGCGGTTTCTTCATCATACACGGGGCACTGAATGTGTACAACGGGGCACTCAGGGGAGCTGGAGACACTTTGTTCCCAATGATAACCAGCCTGGTCTGCCTCTGGCTGATCCGTATCCCCCTCGCCTATTATCTCAGTTCCTGGCTGGGACGTAGCGGTATCTGGTGGGCGATCGGTATCAGCATCACAATCGGGTTGCTCGTGACCTTCGTTTATTATAAGATGGGGGTTTGGAAGAGAAAAAGGAAGATTTATGATTTATGATTTATTCATGCCACAAAAAATCATAAATCATAAATCATAAATCATAAATCTCAATACCGATTATAGCTAATCACTTCTTTCGGATCTTTGCGTTTCTTAGGTCTGTCCGGTTGAGTGGAATAGCCGATGACAATGTCCAACAAGATGCGTTTGCCGGAGGGAATATCCAATAGTTTACGAACTTTCGTTTCATCGAACCAACCGACAATGCAACTACCCAACCCTTCGTCTTCAGCAGCCAACACAAGATGGGCGGCCGTTATGCCGATATCCAGATGGGAAAAATTCTTATCCTTGATCCATGAGCCAATGCCGGCTGTCAGATTCGGCTTTTCTTCTACGACCAAGATATGTACGGGCGCCTGTTTGGTGAAATGGTTCATCCCCAGGACGCGGTTCGAAGTTGCGTCCGCCACCCGATTCTTCAGCTCGGGATCATCTACTACGATAAAATGCCAGGGTTGCGAATTGCAGGCAGACGGCGCGATACACGCCGCCTCCAAAATACGCTGCAATTTCTCCTTCTCCACCGGACGCTGCGGATCAAAAGCCCGGTCACTTTGGCGCCGGCTTGCTAAAGAAAGGAAATCTTTCATTTGAACTGCATCATTTTACTGATATACTTACCGACAATGTCGAACTCCAGATTGACCACCGTACCTTTTTCGATCTGGCAGAAGTTGGTGTTGTCATGCGTATACGGAATGATCGCCACCTGGAAACTGTTCTGCTTCGAATTGCAGACGGTCAGGCTCACACCGTTAACACAAACCGAACCTTTCTCGACAGTTATATATCCCTGCTGCGCCATCTCCTTGTCGAACGGATATTCGAACGTATAATACCAGCTTCCATTGGTTTCGCGTACATCCTTGCAAACAGCGGTTTGGTCTACATGGCCCTGCACGATATGTCCGTCCAAGCGGCCGTTCATCATCATGCTTCTTTCGAGGTTCACCAGGTCACCCACTTTCAGTAATCCCAGATTCGAACGATCCAGCGTTTCCTGAATAGCCGTCACCGTATATGTATCGTCGGTCAGACTTACTACCGTAAGGCATACGCCGTTATGTGCCACACTCTGATCGATTTTCAGTTCATTTACAAACGAACATTTCATTGTGATGTGCAGATTTCCCTGATCCGCGTTCAACGCAACTACCTGAGCAGCTTCTTCTACAATTCCTGAGAACATAGTCTTGTGTTGTTTTAATTAATATTTCCAACTTCAAAGATACAGAGATTTAGTGTACTTTCCCGCAAGTATCACTCTAAATTACAACTAAAAGACTATATTTATACATTGTCTGTGGCATCCGCGTTCGGTAATATCAATTTGACGCACCTTCCAAAGGACTGTAAATAATCAAGAAAAAACTATCTTTGTATCGTATTACAAACTATATATAATATGGAAGCAGATAAAGTCGATAAATTCCTTTTGGCTAATGAAAGTAAATTTCCTGAATATGAAATTCCTATCCATCGGCTGTTAAACTTCACTCCCGAACAGGAGCTCATCTTGGAAACAACCCGTTTCAAACGACCGGGCAGGATATTACTCGTTTCCATCTTCTTCGGAACACTGGGAATCGACCGTTTTCTTACCGGAGATATCGTAAAAGGAATCATCAAACTCCTTACCGGCGGTGGACTGGGTATTTGGTGGCTTGCCGACTGGTTTATGATAACCGGGGTAGCGAAAAGAAAAAACATGGAGAAGCTAAATCAGATAATCAATATCTAAAAATCATCACAGTAGCGTAAAACAGCGGAACGCAATTGAATATATTCGCAATCAAGGGAAATAAAAAAGAGACTGTCCAAAAGTTTGGCAGTCTCTTTTTTTATAGTATGCGCGGAATGCTATTATTTAGCTTGTTCCAACTGCAATGTCTTGGTCGGTTCGTCGCAAACTTCAGTCGGACCAAAATACTGGATAGGGCCAGGATAAACATAGCTTGTCGTCATTGCCCATTCGTCACGGTTGGCTGCGAACTTCTTGAAAGGAGCACCGTCGAGCTTAACCAGAGCTTTCTGGATAACCGGTTTCATTTCTCCATGACGTTTTTCCATGTTCATCATCATGGTTACGGGGATACCACCAGCGATCCACTGGTCAGCCGGAGCAGTCGTGTTGCGTACGGAAGACATATAACCAGTCTTGCCGGCAGCGATCAGGCAAGAAGCCGTATAACCCAGAGAATAGCAGTAGTCTGCATCGTAGTTGGACGGAGCAGCACAACGGCCTTCGTACCCGAAGAAGTGGTGCTGTGCAGCGAACTTGCCGACATATTTGCCTTCGGCCTTCCATTCAGCCAACTTCTTGCCAACCATTTCCGACAGCAATTTTTCTGTTTCGATCAGAGAAACCTGTACGTTTCCGTGTGGGTCGCGATCCAAAGACAACTGACGTGCCACACCTTCCGGCAGAGAAGCATATAAGTCGGAGTTTTCTTTTGTCAGCTTGCTGATGATATAAGCACGCTGTTCGCTCTTCTTGATCATCTTGAATTCGGCATCGTGTTTAGCCAGGAAGTCGTTCAGCTCAGCGATCAGGCGTTTCATAGCCGGAACGAATTCGATCAGACCTTCCGGAATCAATACAGTACCGAAGTTGTTGCCAGCTTCTGCACGTTTGGCAACGATACCAGCGATATAAGTAACAATGTCATCCAATGACATGTTCTTTTCTTCTACTTCTTCGGAGATGATACAGATATTCGGCTGAGTCTGCAAAGCGCATTCCAATGCGATATGAGAAGCTGAACGGCCCATCAATTTGATGAAGTGCCAATATTTCTGAGCAGAGTTACAGTCGCGCTGGATATTACCGATTACTTCAGAATATACCTTACAAGCAGTATCGAAACCGAAAGAAGTTTCAATCTGTTCGTTCTTCAAGTCACCGTCGATTGTCTTCGGGCAACCGATTACCTGTACACCGGCGTTGATAGCCTTGTAGTATTCAGCCAATACGCAAGCATTTGTGTTGGAATCGTCACCACCGATGATAACCAGCGCCTTGATATCCAACTCTTTCAGGATTTCCAATCCCTTGTCGAACTGTTCTTTTGTTTCCAGTTTGGTACGACCTGAACCGATCATATCGAAACCACCTGTGTTACGGTATTCGTCGATAATATCAGCCGTCAGTTCCATATATTTATGATCGATCAGACCACCAGGTCCCAAGATAAAGCCATACAGACGAGAAGCTGCGTTATTAGCCTTGATACCGTCAAACAGACCTGCAATCACGTTATGACCACCAGGAGCCTGACCACCGGAAAGAATCACACCGACGTTCATTGCCGGCAGCTCTTTCTTTTCGTTACTTTTTTCGAAAGTAACTACAGGCATTCCGTACGTGTTCGGGAATAGTTTCTTGATATCTTCCTGATCGGCTACTGATTCTGTATACTCGCCATCAACGGCTTTTACAGCACCTTTCAATGCAGCGGGAACCTTAGGCAGGTAAGCTGCTCTTGCAATTTGTAATGCGCTCTTTGTCATTTCTTAATCTGATTTATATAGAAATTATCTGATTCTTAATTAAAGGCGGTGCAAATATAGAAATTATTCTGCAATTCTAAAAATCGGAAATATCGTAAATGATGATTTAAATCACAAATAAAAAGGACTATCCGGAACAAAATCCAAATAGCCCTTTTGATTATAGTCATGCTGAAAGTTCTATTATAATTAAGTGCTTATGTTAATATTAATGCTTCCAGCTATCTATATATGCAATCTTATTTATTTTCCCAATTCATTGGAGAATGAGTAAGGAGCGTCACTGTCCTGCGTACCCCGGCTCTTGTTCGGGGTGACCGACATATTATAAAGAATGTTCATGCCACGCATCAGATCGCCATGTGTCAGATAATTCTTCGTATAATTCTTGCCATTCACTTTCATAGACGAGATGTAACGGTTCGCCTCACCGTTATTATTGGCCTTGATCACAACCTTCTTGCCATTTTCCAGATTCAACGTCACACTTTTAAACAGAGGAGATCCCAAGACGTACTGGTCCGTACCCGGACAAACCGGATAGAAGCCGAGAGCCGAGAAAACATACCAGGCCGAAGTCTGCCCGTTATCCTCATCCCCGCAATAGCCATCGGGAGTCGCGAAATAAAGCTTATCCATCACTTCACGCACCCAATATTGCGCTTTCCAGGGTTCACCGGAATAGTTATACAAGTAGATCATATGCTGGATCGGCTGGTTGCCATGCGCATAATTTCCCATATTCATAATCTGCATTTCGCGGATTTCATGGATCACACCACCGTAATAGCTATCATCAAACAAAGGCGGCACATTAAATACGGAATCCATCATGGCATTGAAACCGGTCTTTCCTCCCATCAAGTTGATCAGTCCCTGCGGGTCATGGAAAACCGACCAGGTATAATGCCAGCTGTTGCCTTCCGTAAAAGCATCTCCCCATTTCAGCGGATTGAACGGAGACTGGAACGAACCATCCTCGTTGCGGCCACGCATCAACTTGGTCTCAGGATCGAACAGGTTCTTATAATTCATCGCATGTTTCGCGAAAATAGCAATTTCGGATTCCGGTTTGCCTAAAGCCTTCCCTAATTTATAAATGGCCCAGTCGTCATAAGCATATTCCAACGTACGGGCAGCACTTTCATTGATTTTCACGTTATAAGGCACATAGCCCAATTCATTGTAATATTCATAGCCCAAACGTCCGGTCGATTTCACTTTCGGGTGTACGCTGTTAGCTCCATGAACGACAGCCTCCCAAAGCGTCTCGATATCATATCCGCGAAGTCCTTTCAGGTAAGCATCCGCCACGACGGAAGCCGAATTATTACCGACCATGCAACCACGATGTCCCGGACTTGCCCATTCCGGCAGGAAACCACTTTCCTTATATGTATTGGCAAGGCCCTCCTGCATCTTCGTATTCATATCCGGATACATCAGGTTCAGGAACGGGAACAAGCAACGGAAAGTATCCCAAAAACCGGTATCGGTGAACATATAACCCGGCAGAACTTCTCCGTTATACGGACTGTAGTGCACCACTTTTCCATTAGCATCCAATTCGTAGAAGCTACGCGGAAACAGCAGCGAACGGTACAGACAGGAATAGAACGTACGCAATTTGTCCACATCGCCATCTTCCACGGTGATACGTCCTAAAGTTTCATTCCACACCTGACGGCCCGCCTCAGCTATTTCGTCAAACGAACGGCCGCCCAATTCTTTCAGGTTCAGTTCAGCCTGTTCAGGGCTGATAAAAGAAGAAGCTACGCGAGCATGAACAATCTCACCTTTACGGGTGGAAAAACCGATAATGGCACCGGTATGATTTTCTTTCGCTTCGGTTTCACCTTTGCGGATCTCATCGTCGCCGACAGTCGCCTTATAAGTAAAAGGCTTGTCGAACACGACAACGAAATAGTTACGGAAGTTCTGAGGAACCCCTCCGCTGTTACGAGTCGTATAGCCGATGATCTTGTTTTCTTCCGGAACTATCTTGATATATGAACCACGATCAAAAGCATCGACAATCACATACGAGTTGTCCGATTCGGGGAAAGTAAAGCGGAACATGGCGGCACGTTCCGTCGGAGTGATTTCCGTCACAACGTCATGGTCAGCCAGATACACCCGGTAATAATTAGGTTTTGCCACTTCTGCCTTATGAGAGAACCAACTGGCACGTTTATCCTGGTTAAACACCACTTTACCAGTAACCGGCATGATGGCAAACTGTCCGTAATCGTTGATCCACGGACTGGGCTGGTGAGTCTGCTTGAAACCCCGGATTTTGTCCGCGTCGTATGTGTACGCCCAGCCATCTCCCATCTTTCCGGTCTGTGGCATCCAGAAATTCATTCCCCAAGGCATGGCAATCGCCGGATAAGTATTACCTGTCGAGAGAGAAAGTTTCGACTGGCTTCCGACCAGCGGATTCACGTAATCCACCAGGTCCTTTTTGTCAGCCGCATCCACCGTAAAGAGGCTGCTGCAAAGCGTAATCGCTAAAATAAATAATTTCTTCATGGATAGAATATGTTTAATTAATTTGAAGACAAAGAATAGGGTCTGTCTGTCCCGTTAAAAACACGTTTTTTATTAGGAGAAGAGGTCATTTCGAACGTCAGCGTACCACCGTCCATAATGTCCTGCTGCGTAATGAACCCTTTCGTATAGGGTTTACCATTCAACTTGACCGACTTGACATAGCGATTTTTGTCGCTCACCTTGTCAGCCTTTACCTCGAATGTCTTGCCGTTCTCCAGCGCTACCTTTATATAAGGCAAGTAAGGAGCTCCCAACACATACTGATCCGTTCCCGGACAAACCGGATAGAACCCCATTGAAGACAAGATATACCAAGCAGACATTTGTCCGCAGTCGTCGTTACCGCACAAGCCGTCGATATTATTGCGGTACATCTTATTCATGATTTCACGCTGCCAATATTGCGTTTTCCAGGGTTGTGAGGTCCAGGCATACAGGAACGGAATATGATGACTCGGTTCATTGCCATGCACATAGCCACCCAGCAAGCCTTCCTCCGTCACATCTTCTGTCTGGGCGAAAAACTCGGCAGGCAGATGCATCGTAAACAGGGAATCGAGCTTAGAAACAAAGGACTTCTCCCCTCCCATCAGGCGAATCATATTGTTCACATCCTGCGGCACATAGAAAGAATAGTTCAAAGCATTTCCTTCGATAAAACCCTCGCCATGCGTACTCAGTAAATTGAAATTCTCTTTCCAGCGTCCGTCGGCATAACGGGGACGGGCATAACCGATATTCGTATCGAAAACATTCTCATAATTGACCGCACGTTTTTTATAGGTATCGGCAACAGAACGGTTGCCGGCCAAAAGAGCCGTATGGTAGATGGTCCAATCATCATACGCATATTCCAATGTCAGGGAAGCGGCGCTGCCGTTATGGTCGAGAGCAACATACCCTTTTTCCATATACTCGCCAGTTCCGTCTAAGTAAGGAATCGTAGAACTGCTCACCATCGCTTTCAAAACTTCTTCCTTGTCCAACGGAAGACCTTTCGCCACGGCGTCGGCCAAAACGGAAACGGAATGATATCCGATCATGCACCAGTTTTCATTCGCCATATGACTCCAGATAGGCAAGGCTTTATGCACGCTTTGCTCGCAATGCTTCAGCATGGAGCGGGCGATATCCGTATTTACCTGACGATTAATGATGTTGAACAACGGATGCAAAGCACGATAGGTGTCCCAAACAGAAAAAACCGTATAGTTTGTGAAACCATCCGCCTTATGGATATTATGATCCAACCCACGATACTGTCCATCCACATCCGTATAGACGCAAGGATTGATCATGGTGTGATACAAAGAAGTGTATAACATCGCCAACTGGTCGTCCGTACCGTTGGCTTCGATAACAGACAATTCCTTATTCCAGGTTTCACCGGCACAAGCCGCCAACTGGTCGAAACTATAGCCAGAGGCTTCAGTCCGCAAATTCTTCAAAGCGCCATCAGTGCTGACACCCGAAAGGGCGACTTTCACTTCCAAATCCTCGGAAATCGCCGGATCGAAATCAAAATAAGCGACGATCTTACGTCCACCTATATCAGGGAAATTTTCTTTCATATTGAATTTGCCGTACCCGCCCCGGTAATTGACTTTTGCTTTTTCCTCACATCCGTAATGAACAACCGGTTTGGAGAAAGACATGGCAAAGTAAGTATAGTTGGTACGCGCCCATCCGTTCGTGATACGATAGCCCGTAACCAGCGTATCATTTTCAACCCGGATATTCGTCCAAAGAACTTTTCCGTCGTAATTATATATACCATGAATCATATCTAAGATAACCCGCTGGTTTTTGGCTTCTTTCGGGAACGTATATTTATGCACGCCAACCCGCTTGGTTGTCGTCAGTTGTGCTTTTATTCCGTAGTCGGCCAACATCACTTCATAATAGCCGGGACGGGATATTTCCGTATCATGCGAGAAACGCGAACGGTAGCCGCCATCCGGGTTAGTTGCCGTTCCGGGATTCAGTTTCAATTCGCCGGTAACCGGCATAATCAAGATATCGCCGAGGTCGGAATGTCCGGTTCCGCTAAAATGCGTATGGCTGAACCCAACGATACTGCTATCCTTATGCTGATAGCCAGCACAATACTCATAGGCACGCGGCTGATATTTACCATCCACGTTATGAGGGATCGTATCCGTATCCGGACTCAACTGAACCAGTCCGAAAGGCATGCAAGCCCCCGGAAACGTATGTCCCATCCCGTTTGTCCCGATAATCGGATTCACCAATGCAGTCTTATCCTGGGCGGACAAGTTCCCAAAAGTCAGCAATGCAGAAAATAAAAGAATAGTCTTCTTCATGGATTTTGTTTCTATTTTATTTTGATAAAAAGGCTTGATACTCGTTCCACAACCCTTCAATGCTGGCATCTTCGCCAAACATACGCTTGATAGCCTTGTCGAAACTCCATTCGTCGAGGTCGCGAACCGTTTCATGGAACTTGCGGATAGCATCCGGATCTTTGGTTGTCAACCATTGGAAAAAAAAGCCGGTCGTACGATAACCGTCCATCCAGTTACCACCCGGTTTGCGGGTACTCATATCGAAATATCCGGCCTGGGCACGGACTGCATCCGCCAGCCCTTCGATACAAGCCCAGAATGTCTTGTTAGTCGAGTAGGAACCAATTCCTTTCGGTTCGAACTGGTAAGCGTGTACCAATTCGTGGTACAGAACGCCACGTGTTTCGAAGTCGAGCTTGTAAAGAGATTCGTTTGCCGACTTCTCTATATGCTGTGTGCTGTAAACAATCGAGGTATTGGCCGGATTACCGCTCTTGGCTGAAACTCCATCATAATCTTTCAAAGTATAATGGACCTTTTGAACATCATTCATCGTATCTTTAGCCGAATAGAAAAGAATTTCGGCAACCTTACGAGCATGATAACGTATGTATTCGTCCGGATTCTGGACAAGCCCCGCATAAATGGCTGCCCCTTTAGTTTCCGGATCAATCACTTCGTAATCGATTTCCGGATATTTGAAATCCTCCCAATTGGCATTCAAATTGGTGTCAAAGAACAAGACATCACCCAGTACCAGTGTATCACCGGTAGCCGTACTGGCTTCCAGCCTATATTGTTTATAGTTGGAAGGTTGGGTTATCGGACAAAGAATTTCCTGATAGCGGGAACAGAACATCTGATCTTTCCGTTCATCCACAACTACCCATTTTTTTCCATCATAAGAACCTTTCAATGTCCAGGCAAACGGATCATGTGCAGGTGTCTCGCCGGACGAATAGATTTTATAACTTTGGATAGGAACAGTATATTGTTCATCAAAAATCACTTTATTTACCCCTTCCGTTCCCACGAAACAGGTTGTCGGATTCCCATCTGACAATTCAGGAACATTCACCGGTAATTTTGCCTGACAAGAACACAATAATAAACTTATCGATATTAATATATTTATTTTCATAACACAACTATTCAATCAAAACTTTAACAATATGCTGTTCACACATCCATTGTCATAATCCCTGCCCCATGTATTTCACAAAGGACAGGGATATTTTAACACAAAATAAATTGAAAAATTACTTTATTCCAATCAAATTACTGATTATATCCTGGATTTTGATCCAGATTCGGATTTAAAGTCGCCTGCTGATAAGGGATCGGATATATTTCATAATGTTCATCAGATACTTTTCCATCCCACCAGTCACCAGTACCAAACTTATCGAAACGAATCAAATCGGTACGACGCTTTCCTTCAAATATAAACTCACGTCCGCGTTCTGCCAATAATTCATCCATCGTCAATGTTGCCACTGAATATTTAGCCTTTTCCCAATCTTCGGCAGAAAATGCACGCTGACGGCAAGCATTAATTAAGTCAACGGCATCCTGAGTTGCCTTACCACCATTCTTACGCATCAGCGCCTCTGCTTTATCAAAGTAGATTTCTGTCAAACGATATAAAACCCAGTCATTTCCCCAATAGTTCGGATCACCAGATGCTCCTGTTTTGTATTTATCAAAACGAGCACCACTATTTTCTTCCCCTGTGTACATGGTCGATTCTTCAGTCTTGCCTTCACTAAAACGTTTAATATCTTTGACAAAGACCAAAGGCTGGCCACTATACTCCGATGTCCCCACAACAGGCTCACCCGTTTTATAATCATACTGCGGACCTATCAGCATCCATTCTTTTTTACGCAAATCATTATCTGCAAAAGCATCATAAGCAGAAGGAATCACAACGATCCCATCATTTCCGTTAGCTATTCCTCCATTGATGTATTTTTGATTAAAATGGTAAAAGTCTCCGGACCAACCACAATACAAACCGGATGCCAGATAATCATAAGTAAGAGACAAAATATGCTCCTTTGAATCCGTACTGTTGTCCTTGCTATACGTGCTGACCAGATCTTTGTCCAATTCCATAGTACCATGAGCCGCACCGCCTTCACCTTTAATCAACTTATCACAATAGGCAATACAGTCATCCCAACGGGGAGTCCCCGTCCATACTTCAGCATTCAAATAAAGAGTTGCCAACATGGCATAGCCGGCAGCACGAGTAAAACGTCCGGTATTTTGTTCCTTTTCTGATAGCAAAGGAAGATCATCCAGAACAGCCAACATCTCAGATTCAATGAATTCAAAGACTTCCTGACGACTATTTGTTGCAGGCATTTCAGGTTCACCGACTTTTGTTACAATAGGAATATTACCCCATAAATCCATTAAACCCATATAATAATAAGCACGATTTGCCTTTACCTCTGCAATATAAGCCAAACGCTCCTGCTCTGTGATGCTCATACTTTCCGCACTACGTTTTTCAAGGTTTTCTATCGCATCGTTACAAAAGCCTAATCCCATAAAGAACAAATTCCAACTGTCTTCAATAGATGCATGCATACTTGTCCAGGTATGATAATGAAACTGGATCCATCTCCCGTCATCATAACCATGAGGACCTTTTACCGGCCAAGCCAACTGATCGGCTGAAAGTTCATTCATTTTCCAGTAATTCTGGCGAGACTGGCAAGCGAACACAGCACGACTGTGTGTATAAGGGCGCAATACTGCAGAAAGCACCTCTGTTTCATTATTATAAAAATTATCAGTCGTATTGTCGCTATAAATATGTTCTGTCAAGTCTGTACAAGCGCTCATCGCAAAAAGACCAGACGCAGCAACTAATACCTTATATATATTTTTCATCGCTTTTTCTACTTAAAAATTAACATTCAAACCAACACTAACACTTCTTGTCACCGGAGTACGTCCACACGCTTCCATGCTCGGAGCCATTCCCGTATCATCCATTTCAGGATTCAACCCCTTATACCCCGTAATAGTGAATAAATCGGTTGCCGATACATACACCCGGAATGAAGGCCATTTTTCGTTCTTATTTTTAAAGTTGTATCCTAATGTGATATTGTCCAAACGAATATAATTGCCTTTTTCCAAATAATAATCCGAATACTGGTAAGTCGCATTCACACCTTCATTAATTGCAGAGTTCAACACGTTATAACCGGCCTGTAACGTCGTCAGGTTATTATAAAACATATTCATACGGTTCAGTACGTCATACCCGAATCTTCCTTTGAACATAAAGGACAAATCAAAGTTTTTATATTGGAAATTGTTTGTCCATGATAAATACCACTTCGGTTGTCCATTACCAATCACCGTCTTATCGTCATCATAGATCAGATCTGCAGTCACCTTTTCACCTTCCTTATTGTAGAACAGCCATTCTCCGCTTTCATTAAATCCGGCAAAACGTTTACCATAGAAATCACCGATATTACTACCCTTATACAAACGCACGGCATTTCCCAAAGAACCGTATCCACCGATACCGCCAAATTCCAGATAATCAGCACTACTATATGAGAAGTCCTCCAGTTTATTAGAGAATACTTTAGACAAAGTCACCGTACTTCTCCACTGAAAGTCTTTTCTTACAATAGGTATCGTATTCAAAGTTAATTCTAAACCAGAACTTGTTATACTACCTATATTCAAGGTACTGGAAGAATGGATATTGGCTGGAGAAGGTACCTTAACGCTTGTCATCAACAAATTATCTGCTTTACGTTTATACACATCCAAAGAACCTGTCACCCGGTTTGTCAATACACCAAAATCAATACCGAAGTTCCATTCTTTCTTCATTTCCCATTTCAAATTCGGATTCGGATTACGGCTCGGTCCCCAAGTTTGCAACCATTGGCCACTTGGATTCAAATAAGGGTCTCCAATACCCAATGTAACCATTGATTGATACGGATCAATACCTGAATTACCGGTCACACCATAACCGACACGAAGTTTCAAATTAGACAAGACATTCTGTTCTTTCATGAACTCTTCGTTAGAGACATTCCAAGCCACTGATGCAGATGGGAAATTACCCCATTTGTTATTAGGACCGAATTTAGAAGAGCCTTCACGACGAATAGAGAATTGAGCAACATAACGATCTTTGAATACATAGTTGATACGACCGAAGAAAGCAATCAAAGTTTCATCTGCTTTCTTACTACCCATACCGGCTTTAATAGCTGCATCACCATTCAAACCACTACCGGATCCCAAGTTATTATCTTCTACGGAATTATTCAAGAAACCGTTGTTATTTGCTTCCAGTTGTTCATAAACCTGATATTGGTAGCTATAACCGGCAATTGCATTGATTTTATGATTATCCAAGAAAGTCTTTGTATATTCAATAGTCGGCTCCAAAGTACGAGTCGTTTTCATATACGACTTTTTCCAAGCATATCCGCCACTATTATAGCTATTATAAGAAATACGAGAATCCACATCATAAAAACGACGTTCTTTATAGTCATCACGAGTATAACTTACAAAAACAGATCCTTTTAAATCTTTGATTGGTTCAAAAATCAATTTACCATCAAACGAACTGGTCGTTTGCTGTTTGTCATACTGCTGTTGATCCAAACGCGCCACTTTGTTCTCATCTTTCGCATAATCCTCATAATAAGTACCATCTTCATTATAAACCGGATTGGTTGGATTTGAGCGCAACGCAGATTCCCATTCTCCATCGCCTCCAAGCAAGTTCATGTTGCCATAATTCAAACTCATATTTGTCTGGAAAGTCAACATATTGTTCAAGGCCTTTGTTTCCAAAGACATTCTTCCCCCATACTGTTCACGGTCTGTAGCCTTCCCGATACCTTCCAAATTACTATAATATAAAGAAGCGCGATAAAGAGTGGATTCTCCTCCTCCGGAAATAGAGAGGTTATGGCTATGAGACGCATTACCACTATTCAATAGCGTATCGAACCAATCCGTATCACTACCCCTATCTGTCATGTAAGACGGGTTATTAAATTTACCCATTGCGCTACGCCATTCTGTCGCATCCATGAAATCAGGGCGCTCAATCCCCCAATAATGGGTCAAATAAGTAGAATAGTCCACCGAGGTTTTTCCTTTTGAACCGCGCTTGGTCGTAATCAAAATAACGCCGGCATTCGCACGGGAACCGTAAATAGCCGCTGCTGAACCATCTTTCAATACATCAATCGATTCAATATCTTCACTCCGTAACAAATCAAGGTTTCCTCCGGGTATACCATCAATTACAACAAGAGGAGCAATATCACCATTAACAGATACAACACCACGCATCTGAACAGCAACACCATTATTCGGGTTACTACCATTTGTACGTGTAATAGACAAACCGGCAACTTTACCATCCAACAACTGGCGGACATCTCGGCTATTTGCTCCTGCCAAGTTCATATCTTCAGGTTTTACAGAAGATATAGCGGTAGCCACATCAGAACGTTTCATTGAACCATAACCAACGACAACTACTTCATCCAGCATTTCCGCATCTTCCGACAGGACAATATTTAAATCAGTCTGTCCCTTTAAAGACACCTCCTGCGATTTAAAACCGATAAAAGAGAATGACAATGTAACGTTATTGCCAGGCACATTCAATGTAAAGTTTCCATCCAGATCAGTAGTAGTACCCACAGTAGTTCCTTTCACCACTATACTGACACCTCCCAGTGGTTCTCCCAACTGGTCCTTTACAATACCTTTTACAGTATATCCTTTTTGTGCTAATGCATGAACTTCTGCTTGCTTTAACGTGTTATCAGTTTCAGAAGATGCAAATGCATAAGACTGCGTGAGCATTAAGGATAAACAAAGTAATGCTTCTTTTCTCATAATCTTATTCATTTAATTTTTGTAATTCAATGGCAATATTAACCGATCTTAATACGATCACAGTAACACTGAATAACAAAAAGAGTGTCATATTCAACCTATAGTCGATTATGACACTCTTTTGTACGATTAAGACACTACACAAAAACAAGCGTTTACGAAAAAAACGGTTATTCCCTCTACAATCGAACGTATTGAATACGCAAAAAAAACGACAATATCCTCTTAAAACGCAATTTTCCACATAAAATACTGATAATTAACCCTATACAAAAAATAACTGTTTGTTAAAAAATATTACCCTTGCGGGTAAATCTAATTATATAGGGTAGAAAATCAAATTATATGCGATAGTAGTTTCGATCCGAACCAATGGCTTTTTTACAAATATGACAATAAGAGTGGTAATCTATGTATTACGATGCCTATAACAATAACCCGGCCCTTCCCCCGCCTGTCTCTCTCACTACTAGATCATGATTCTAACACAAACAGGCCTCATCTACTGTCTAATTGATTCCATTTAACATTTTAAAGTCCGCCCATTCTTTGTTCTATCCAATAGAATGGACTACATTTGTGATACTTCGCAAACAGAAGGAATAAAAACAGATATAACATCGAAAATGTAATAAGAATCATTACGGCATGTTGACGATTAGTGGGACACGCATAGTCCTGAGCATCCCGAACAACAATGTACGCAAGCAGTATTATGAGTTCATGCTCGACGAATATTAGAAGGTTAGAGAGAATGGAAGAAATACAAGGCATCTAATAGTCACCTTATTGCATTTGCCTGTACTGTCCTGGCGTAACTCCGTATTTGGCTGAAAACTCACGATAAAAATAGGATTTGTTGGAGATTCCGACCTGGTAGATGATTTCCTGCACGCTCAGGTTTGTCGTGACCAAAAGCTGAGCTGCATGCTTCATACGGTAGTCCTTGATAAAATCGCTCGGTGTCAACGGTGAAATTTTTTTGAAACGGCGATACAGAGCACGGGTATTCGTGCCTAATTTATCGGCTATAAGCTCAGGACGCAATGTATCCTGAGCAAGATTTTCTTTTATTATGGCTGTCACGGAATCCATAAACTCCTTATCCTCCTGATGGATCAACTGACCACCGGACTGCTCATAAGCGCTTTCTGGGGAATAATAGTAGTCTTTCAGTTCTTTTTTATTCGCCATCAACCTGTTCACGACGGAATGGAGCACCACGGATGAGAACGGCTTGGTCAGGTAGGCATCGGCACCCAGATCCAACCCTTCCGCCTGTTCGTTTTCCGAGACCTTTGCCGATACTACGATTAAAGGTATATGCCGAGTGAACTTATCAGACTTGATACGGCTGATCAATGCAAACCCATCCATGCTCGGCATCATGATATCCGTAATAATCAAATCAGGAGTTTGCTGCTCCATCAAGGCCAAAGCCTCCTCTGCATTAAATGCTTCCCGGACGACATATTCGAACGATAACGTTTCCTTAATCAACCAAACGATATCCCGGTTATCATCGACCACCAATATAACTGGATTACCAATATTCACTTCGGTTTCAGCAGCCACTGCTGAAACCGGTTGTACAACCGGAACCTTTTCATCGTCTTGTTCATCCAAATCTGTCTCCTCAGCCTCCAGATAAGGCAACGTAACGATAAATTCGGCAGATTCCCCCTCCTTGCTCGCTACTCTTATCTCGCCACGAAGCAGCTGGACCATACTGTGGCAGATGAAAAGCCCCAATCCATTTCTGGAAGTCATCTGAGTATAATTATTTCCATCCAGATCACCTAAGATATGAAAACGGTCGAAAATCGTTTTCAGGTCAGCTTCCGCTATCCCCTTACCTGTATTATATACCTTTATTATCAGAGATTCATTTTCTATCCGGACAGAAACATCGATCGTGCCTTTCTGTTCCGTGTACTTGAATGCATTCGACACCAGGTTACGTATGATCTTCTTCAGGCTGGGTACATCCGTATTCCAATAAACCGGTTTATCAACATCACTAAAAGTAAAATTGATCCCGTTCTGCTCCGCGACAGGCATAAACGATTCACATTGCTTCCGGATCAAACTGCCTACGGACACCCGCTTGATCTGTATATGGCTGAATCCAACTTCCTCGATCTTTCTGATATCCAAAATTTCTTGGATCAATTCATTCAGGCTTGTAACGTTTTCACCCAGGATACGGGCATATTTCTCCAATTTTCCATCAGCCAACCGGTCAGCGGATGTCTTGATATGATCGTTCACACCATTAATCAAAGTCAAAGGCGTACAAAGCTCATGCGTGATATTGGCGAAAAAATTCAACTTCGCTTCATACAATTTTTCTTTTTGCTCTTCTCTGATTTTACGGGCGACTTCGGCCTGTTTTTCCACAATCCGGCGGCGCAGCCAATACACGATACCCGAACATACAACTGCCAACAACAGACCATAGACAATCATAGCCCAAGAACCGCGATACCAGGGAGGTAACACCCGTATATGCAAAAAATACTCTTTGGCATCCGAATCGAACACATCGTTCTTGTAACGGACTTTCAAAACATAATTGCCATAAGGCAACTTCGTAAATACAACCTCATTATCTTTTTGCAGTTCAGTCCACGATGTATTATAGTTTTCTAATAAATACGAATACTCATAGTTTTCCCCGTGTATATAGTCGGTCGCCACAAAAGAAATCGAAAAGGTAGATATATTGGGAGGAATAGTCACATATCCGGTTTTCTGATCCGTATAGTCATACAAACTATGCGTCTCATCTCCCATCTTCAATTCAAAGAAATGCAAGGCTGGCTTATAATTCTCCTGCCGGTCGTTTTGCGGACCTACCCATATCAGCCCGTTTATTCCGCCGAAGAACAGTTTTCCTGTATAAGGACACTTCCAATAGGCATCATCCGAGAACTCCGTCACATCCAAATCGGGACTTCCATAATTATGGAAAAACTGATTGCGAGGATTGTATTTAGTCAACCCTTTATTAGTACTCAGCCAGATACAGCCGTCAGAATCTTCGAGAATACCATGAACCATGTCGTTCTTTATACCGTCAATTCTGCTATATTGTCGTACCTCAGCCGGGGTCTCTGAATGTAATTTCATCTGCGTCATACCGGAACTGGCTCCCAGATAAAAAGTCGAATCCTGGCTATAACACATGCAAAGCACATCCCCTACCGCCCGGTTGCCCGCATTATTCATCGGAATAAATTCATATTTCTTAGTCAGCAGATTAAAGCGGACCAGTCCATATCCTCCACGGCTTCCCAAATAAAGAAGGGAAGCCTCATCATCATAATTCATAGAATGGAACTCATTACAAACTTTTCCATCCTTTTCAAGGATAAACGACTTCACATATTCAATAACAGGTTCTCCGTCCTTTCTACCAATGACAACTTCCAGCAAACCATCTCCGGTCGTTGCCATCCATAATGTCGAATCATTCACTTCACGGATCGCATGAACATACCTGATCTTTGTATCGACAAGGCTTGCCATCGTATGGACTTGCTTGTCCACTAAGGAATAATAGGACAATCCCGGTCCTTCCGTCCCTATCCAAACCCAGGGATAATAGTTGCTTTTACGGAAACAATAGACGCGATCACTGGACAAGCCGTTCGATGTAGTGAAATGTTTGACCTTTCCGGCCGGTATTTCTCCTTTTTCATAGGAATCATAATCTTCCACACGCACAAAACCATTCCCTTTAGTTCCGAACCAGATCGTTTTTTCATCTTCAGTATAGATCGAACGGACCGGATTACGCATGACAATCGGCAAACTCTTGAGTTGAATCCCAGAAAACCGGTTATATTTGTCATAATACATCCGGACTCCCTGCCCGTCTGTCCCGACCCACAAGATATCCTGCTTCCGGTCAGGCAAAACACAGAATAGCCCGACATCAAATCCCAATGCCTCTTCCTGATTATCTATGTTTAGCAAAAGCCCGTTCCTGAAAACCAGGTAAGGGGTGGAATGAAACAAAGCGATGCGGGAAAGATTTCCATATTGATCCATCCAGCAGGTAAGGTCGGCCAGATACTTTTTCTGGCGGTCTTTCATCCGGTAAGAATAAAAGCGGTTTTCCATATCCACATAGTACAGAATACCATCGAGATAATAAGCACGGTCAATTTTCTTTTCATGGATCGGCGTTTTCCTTATGTCCAATGCCAAAGGAAAGGAGTCGAAATCCGGACAAATCTCAAGCAGGCAGCCATCGGCGTCAAAAATAAAGAACTGTCTTTCTCCCTCTGCAAACAAGACTTTAGATACTTCTTCATTCATCCCCCGTACATGTACATCCTGGAAAGAACCGGTTTCAGGAGAATAGCAGGAGATAAAATCTTTTTGCTTTATGAGCAGCGTATTACCAGCCGAATCAGAAGCCACATTCAGACACTCGGGATATTCCGTGTAGGACTCCGTCACCTTCCTCCCTTTCAGCGAAAACCGGTTCAATCCCATAGAAGTCGATACCCACAGATATCCGTCTCCGCCATACACGATTTTATTGATGATATTGCTGCATAAAGTATTCTTGTTGTTCGGTTCAAAGCGAAACACATATGTATTCTTGCCGTTATACAGATTCAAACCGTCATAGGTACCGATCCACATATAACCGTTCTCATCCTGGTACATATCAAGGATGGCATTATTTGACAAATCTATATTATTTGCCATATGCAGAGAAATCCCCGCGGACACCGGACAAGAAAACAGGAACAAGCAGACAATGACAGACCTGAAGAAACGGAAAACCGCCGCATATCTGGTATCTATATAGGATAAATTCATAATAACGGTTATTAGGCCACAAATATAGCAAATAATGTGTCAATTTTTTCTTACTTTTGCGCCAAACGTCTGTAACTAATAAAGTATTAATCGTTTTAATACAACGTAAATATATGAAAAAGTATCTTCCTATCGCCGCTTCTGTCCTGCTTCTCGCAGCCTGTAGCGAAAAACCGGGTTACGAAATAACCGGTACCGTTTCAAACAATGATTTGAATGGTAAGTATGTATATCTCTATGAATATGGAGTAAAAGATGCTGCACTGCTGGACAGCGCCTTAGTACAAAACGGAGCTTTTGCCTTGAAAGGCACACAAAATGCTCCTGCCCTTCGTACTCTCCGTTTTTCGGAAGAAGTGGTTGAACCGGTACGTGTCGCTCCCGGAGAAAACGCTCCGTTTATGGCAACATTCGTACTTGAAAACGGGAAATTGGCTGTCGTGCTGGATTCGACTTCCACAGTTAGCGGAACTCCCGAAAATGACGCACAAAAAGAGTTGCAGGCTAAGATCAAAGACTTACGTTCCGGTATAGACAAATTGGTTGCCGATATGAAGTCGGGTGATGAAAATCTGATTAAACAGGCGGAAGCCAAATATGAAGAGATCGACCGTAAGATTACGGAAGCCGTTGTCAACTACATCCTGACTCATACGGATAAACAGTCTGCCGCCAAGAATCTCTACGATTTCCGTTACAATATCAGCGAAGAGCAGCAAAATGAAATCATCTCCAAAGCAGACTCTTCTTTCAAATCCGTTCCGGGCATCAGCTATATGATCGACCATCTGAATGTATTGAAAAAGGTCGCTGTAGGACAGAAATTCACCGATTTCGAAATGCCGGACGCTAAAGGCGAAATGCACAAACTCTCCGAATATGTCGGTAACGGCAAAGTCGTCCTGATCGACTTCTGGGCATCCTGGTGTCCTCCCTGCCGTGCAGAAATGCCGAATCTGGTCAAAGCCTATAAAGACTACAAGGGTAAAGGATTCGATATCGTCGGCATCTCTCTGGATAGCAAAGCCGATGCATGGGCCAAAGGTGTAAAAGACCTGAATATCACCTGGACACAACTGTCCGACCTGAAAGGCTGGCAGAACGGCGGTGCCGCTCTTTATGGCGTCAACAGCATCCCTCATACCGTACTGGTTGACAAAGACGGTACGATCATCGCCAAGAACCTGCACGGCCAGGAGCTGGAAGATAAAATTAAAGAAGTTTTGAAATAACCGGTCCTGTTGCACGGCTGAATTAAAAATTTTATCTTTGTGCGGTCTTTTAGAAAGCGATCTTACATTAAAATTAGCATAAAGTTTTATTATCACTTTAATATAATAAATTAGCGATTATGATTTATTCACATGAAGTTCAACACATGTGTGTTGTAAAGAAGGGAGCTAACCACCAGTGTGCTCCGATTCCTGAAGAAGGAAAGTGGGTTAGAGCAACTCAGATTTCTGACATTTCTGGTTTGACTCACGGTATCGGTTGGTGTGCACCGAAACAGGGTGGATGTAAGCTGACTCTGAACGTTAAAGAAGGAATTATCCAGGAAGCACTTGTAGAAACTATCGGTTGCTCCGGTATGACTCACTCTGCTGCGATGGCTTCAGAAATCCTGCCGGGCAAAACACTGTTGGAAGCATTGAACACTGACCTTGTTTGTGACGCTATCAACACTGCAATGCGCGAATTATTCCTGCAGATCGTTTACGGTCGTACACAGTCTGCTTTCTCTGAAGGTGGTCTGCCTGTAGGTGCCGGTTTGGAAGACTTGGGTAAAGGTCTGCGCAGCCAGGTAGGAACCATGTTCGGCACGTTGGCCAAAGGTCCTCGTTACTTGGAAATGGCTGAAGGTTACTGTACTCGTATGGCTCTCGATGCTGACGACGAAGTAATCGGTTATGAATTTATCCACTTAGGTAAATTCATGGATATGGTAAAGAAGGGTATGGATGCTAACGAAGCACTGGAAAAAGCCAAAGGCTCTTACGGTCGTTTCAAAGAAGCTGTAAAATATATCGATCCTCGTAATGAATAAGAAAACACTGACACGCGTCCTTTTCGGGCTGATCGCTATCACCATAGTGGCAACGGTTATCGCTTACTTCGTGATTAAGCCGGACCGTCCCTGGATGGCTTTTTATGTAGCCTGCTGCGGCGGTGTACTTGTTTTCAATTTTCTGATATCTTTATTTCTGGTAAATAAGAACTTAAAAAAGTAAAAAATAATATGGCTTTATTTGAAAGTTATGACCGCCGTATCGATCATATCAACGCGGTTTTAAAAGAATATGGTATCAACGGTATCGAAGAAGCAAAGGCTATCTGCGACGCTAAAGGTATCGACCCTTATACAATGTGTAAGGAAACACAACCTATCTGTTTCGAAAACGCTTGCTGGGCTTACGTTGTAGGTGCTGCAATTGCAATCAAGAAGGGCTGCACCAACGCTGCCGAAGCTGCTGAAGCTATCGGTATCGGTCTGCAGGCATTCTGTATCGCCGGTTCTGTTGCCGACGATCGTAAGGTAGGTATCGGCCACGGTAACCTGGCTGCCCGTCTGCTTCGTGAAGAAACAAAATGTTTCGCATTCCTGGCAGGTCACGAATCTTTCGCTGCTGCCGAAGGTGCTATCAAGATCGCTGAAATGGCAAACAAAGTTCGTAAAGAACCGTTGCGCGTTATCCTGAACGGTCTGGGTAAGGATGCAGCTAAAATTATTTCCCGTATCAATGGCTTCACTTACGTTCAGACTCAGTTCGACTATATGACTGGCGAAGTAAACGTAATCGAAGAAAAAGCATACTCAAACGGTCTGCGTGCAAAAGTTAAGTGCTACGGTGCTGACGACGTTCGCGAAGGTGTTGCTATCATGCGTAAAGAAGGTGTTGACGTGTCTATCACAGGTAACTCAACTAACCCGACTCGTTTCCAGCACCCGGTTGCAGGTACTTACAAGAAAGAATGTATGGAAAACGGTCACCCGTATTTCTCTGTAGCTTCAGGTGGTGGTACAGGCCGTACCCTGCACCCGGACAATATGGCTGCCGGTCCTGCTTCTTATGGTATGACCGACACAATGGGCCGTATGCACGGTGACGCTCAATTCGCCGGTTCTTCATCCGTTCCTGCTCACGTAGAAATGATGGGATTCCTGGGTATGGGTAACAACCCGATGGTAGGTGCTACTGTTGCTGTAGCTGTTGCTATCGAGGAAGCTATGAAGAAGTAAAACTATTTTTATAGCATAAGCAAAGTCCTTGTAATCCGTGGATTGCAAGGACTTTTTTTATTAAATGGAAATATTATCAAAAAAACATGTAGAAAATCAAAACAAAATGGAATACTGATTGTTATTACTATAAACAAACACAGTTAAAAAAGCTCATTCAAAATAGCAACGATAACCGGAATTCTGATATTCCACGAAAAATGTAACTTCAATAAATGACAGCACCTAAAACAGGCAAACATTTAGCAGGCTTCATCCTATTCACGATGATGTTTTTCCTTACGTTCTCCTGCCCTACTAAAAAAGAGTTTAAACAAGACACACATTTGGCCGGTCTTTCTCCGACTGGTACACAATTATAGATGCTCGATACATACCCCATAATCAGGTTTATTTACCTTTTCATTACGATTGGTTGTCGAGTACATGGCCAAAGTTGCAACGAACAAACAAAAAAGAGGCTTAATACTTATTTCTTCAAAGATTAAGCCCCTTTTTTCCCACACTAACCCTTCTTTCCAATGAACCTTATAAAAGATACTGCCCCGTATTGAAGGCTATTTCCTCACTAAAGTATATTTATACCCTGTTTCCGAGCAGTCTTGCAAGATAAGAGTATCCCCTTTGACAGACACAGGATAGGCCGGGTTGGTTTCGTAGAAGACATCCATCAGATATGCTTCATATCCGGCCCCCGTATCCGCTTTGCGCCAGTTCAAGGCTCCCGGTTCAGCTTTGCCGTCCTCCGTCCAGACATACTGATCGTCTGCAAACTTGATGAAAGTATTCTCATACTCGCAGAATTCACGGGCATTCTTGCCGCTCACCAATTCCCAATCTCCGTTGACCAATGCCTTGATCTCCGACAGCTCCTTATCGAACAACGTTACATTCACGTTCTCCACTTCCTTCTTCTTACCCTGACAAGCCGTACCAAACAGCAGGACAGCGACAAGCAGCAACGGCAATACATTCATCAGTTTTTTCATATTCCTATCTTATTTACAATGTTCCTTTATCAACTTCTCGGCAAGTGGATCACCCAATTCTTTAGCTTTGTTGAATGCTTCGCAAGCTTCTGTTTTCTTCTCCAAACGGACGTAACAAACGCCCCGCAAACGATAACAAGCTCCGAAATCAGGAGCGATCGCAATTGCCTTCTCTATACTTTTCAGTGCATCTTCATACTTCTGCTGACGAACGTAGATAGAGGCTTCTTCCGCATAGTAGTCAGGCGTGTCAGGACTTCCCTGTATAGCAGCCTGGATATCCTTCAAAGCTCCTTCCAGGTCACCCGCACGAAACTTAGCCTGTTCACGCAGGAAAAAGAAGTTCGGAAGTACCTGGCCACCGACCAGCGTATAATAAAGATCATAATCAGCGATAGCCTCCGTATATTGTGCAAGGCGTAGACGCCAATCGATCCGTTCCAGCACATAAGCTGCCGCCTCGGCATTCATATTTGTCCCGCATTTCTCGATCGCCTTATCGAGCAAGTCGATCACATCACCGATATTAAAACCGGTAACCCGTTCCTTTGCCTTTGCAGCCAAATAATAGGAAGAAGCAGAGGCGACATCGCTATTGTTAACGATCATATACTCATCGAATGCCTGTTGGAACTCTCCTTTATTGAATAGGATATCCGCCCTTAACTGATGATAGGCAGGCAGATTGTCCTCTTCGATTGCCTTATCCAATGCCTCCATAGCGGCTTCGGTTGTCCAAGCGGGATCGGTCAGCGTACTATCAGCCGAAGCAACACCGTAGATCAGCTTAGCCTGGTTATACCAGAAATCACCTTTCTTATCGCTATATTTGGAAGCGGTTTTTATGTCGTCCAATGCCTTTTGCAGATAAGTTGCCTGTTCAGCCGTAGAGTTAGCCAATGCCGCACGATTGTAGGCATAAAGATCGGAACGATTCAGATAGCCGTCAGGAACATCCGGGAAGGTGGCGATAAAATCGTTGACCGTTTCCAGGCGTGCCTTTGCGTCCTGCGTGCCACTAATCAGGTAAAGAGCGACGGTTGCTTGGTCCAGTTCTTTCGGCCATCCTTTCGGTATATTGATATTGCGGTATGCAGAACTCAGATAATCAGCAGAGCCTATTGACAAGCTACCCGCATATCCAGCAGAAAGACCATAGCAAATATCTTTCTTTCCACCTGCATCCGCTTGTGCCAGCCCGAACACTTCACCTTCGGGAGTCAGCAACGGGGCATTGAGTTCGTTTTCTTCCAATGAGATTGCCATCTTGTAATATTTATACGGATCTTTCAGTTTACTTACTTCGGTAATAGCACCGGACTTAAAGGTGGCGTTCTTGCCGGTAGAGTACAACAGCAGATAGGCATTCGTCCCGTTTGCCACCGGATCGGCAGCGATCGGCAGGAAAGCGGCCTTCTTCGGCACTTCGACCTGAAACTTTACGGCATCGTACAGTTCGTCCGCCCCCTGGATATTCTTAACTGGAAATGTCTTTCCCTCGAAGTCTGTGATTGTTGCTTTCTCGGCTCCTTTGAAAATATCGTATGCTGAGACAGCCTCGCCTGTTTCGGAGATAAAGAATCCCGTACTGGTTGCGAGCTTATTTCCATCCTTCCCATAAGTGGTAATTGTAAAGACCGCTCTCTTGGCTTTGTCCATCCATTTAGGAGCGTTTTTCTGTGCTGTCGCCGAGAAGCACAGACAGCTGATCAAAATCAAATGTAGTATTCGTCTCATTTCTTTTTCATGTTATCAGATACAAACGCAAAAGTAAGTATTTATCTTAGAATATACACATCATGGTGTTAAGAAAGATAAAACACCGCTTTTTGCTTTCACCTCCTAAGCTTAACAGAGGATTATAAAAGCCTAAACAACTGAATATCAAAGGTGATATTTCGAGAAAAAACAGCCTATACCCTATTCGCCAATAGGCTATAGGGTAGAAACAAAAAGGTTATAGGCTATTCCGGAACAGCCTATAACCTTTTTGGGAAGCGGTCGGCATCGCTTTTGATGAAGCTGCCGATGTTCTTCAGAAAAGCTATTGGTTACACCTGTAAAAGCTATGACTTATGGGATGGAAAGCTATCGGTTATTGCTGGAGAAGCACCTTGTACCATCGCTTTCCGGATATTATACCTATAAACCAAACATGCCGTCACGAAATAAAACGCGCACTGTACCCACAGGGTAATATATTCGGATTGTATCTCGCCCATCGAAGCCCCCATCGAGTTCAGCTTGACATAGGCCATTGTCGCTGGGGCTGCCGGAATGAGATAATGTGCCATCTTCCAGTACCAGGGCATCAGTTCTATCGGATACGAGACACCGGAGAGAAAGATGAGGCCGACAGAGAAGAAGGCAATCATCAAAAGCGGTGCGTCGGAGTCCGTAAAGAACAGGGATGCCGTAAGCCCGAAAAAGCTAGTCGCCAACAGGAAGGGTATCATCAGCATGATGACATACAGAGGGTTGCCAATATCCGGGAGACCGAACATCAAAGGGATCAGCCCCAATAGGAACAAAGCGAAAACCGCATACAGCATACCATAAACAAACGTCTTGCCGATCACCACCTGTGCCATCCGCCCAAAAGAGAGATCCACAGGATTGCCGGCAAAACGGACAATCGAGCCGCTATGCCGTTCGTCGCCGCTAATCATGGCGATCACCATCATCAACGTCTGAAAGATGATCACAACCAGGACCGAAGGAATCAGGTAAGTTCCATACCCCTCGGTCGGGTTATAGAGAGCAGTCCCGACCACCTCGACAGCCTGGGCCGAAGCAAGCTTCGGAGCCACCTGTTGAGGCAAGAACACCAACATCTCCGGCCGGTAGTCGTCGTTCAGAGCCAACATGGAAGCAGCCGAAGCTTCCTGCATGGCGAGGTAGTAAAGGAAAGCGCTCGTCGTCTCGTACATGATGAAAACAGACTCTTCACCACGGGCAACACGATCCTCGAAATCGTCCGGCAGGTAGAGGATACCGGCCACCTGGCCCGCTTTCATCATGTCCTGAGCCTCCGGGTAATCAGTAGCCGTAGTCACGACATTGACCTGCGGGGTGGCGTCGAGCAGACGGACGTAGTGGCGGCCCAATTCGCTATGGGAATGATCAACGACGGCGACCGGAACTTTACGGACCAGGTCGGGGGCGTACATATAATTGTACAGCAAGCCGTAGACAAATATGCCTCCCATCAGTACGAGCAGGATGGCATAGCTACCGGCAATCGTCTTGAACTCATCATGTATAACAGATATTACCTTCATATTCATATTTCTTTTTTTAAGAGACGAGATGCCTCCACATCTCTTCGTTCACAATCGCTTTCTTCAAACGGGGCAACATCAGCAGCGAGGGAAGAAGGAAGCAGAGCAGCGCAGCGTAATTCACCCAAGTCCAGGCAAAACCGTAATCCCCGTAAAGCAAATTCTGGTAAATCTCGGTGAAATGGCGGACAGGGAACAAGTAAGAAGCATAATGCACAGGAGCATACATCGAGGACACAGGAAAGGTCACGCCTGACAGCGTTGCACCAAGCGAACCGACCATCGACACGATGCTGATAATGATGCTGAGTGCGGGAAAGACAGAGAAGATGAAGACCGCCAGTGCTTGTGTCGAGACGACAAACAGGATTGCCGTAAGGTTGAGCGGCCAGAAACCACATGAAAACGGTATGTGCATAAGACCGAACATAACATAGTTCGCCAATATACTCATCAGGCTGAAAATAACGGTGTAGGGCAACAACTTTCCCGCTACCGCCGTCACAATATTGCCGCCTGCCTCCGAGAGCCACTCTGCCCCCGTCCCGAACTTAATCTCGCTACCGACGGCATAGACCGTTGTCAGCAGGATAATGACCTGAAAGAGGATAAAGAAGAAGGGGTTGCTCAAGTAAACTGAGTAGTCCAGATCAGGATTGAACAGAGGATGGCTACTGGCCTTGACGGGGAGCAGGAAGGTAGTGATCTGCTCCTCTCCGATTCCCAAGGCGGTGGCTTGCATCACAATCGGGGCCATCGAAAGTTGGCGGAGGACGGTTTCGAAAGCGCCACGCACCTCACCGCCTACGCTCAAGAGAGCATAGTGATAGTAGTAGGCAAGCGTCGTCTGCCGTCCGGCCATGACATCAGCCGTGAAACCAGTAGGGATCACGAGATAGCCGTATATTTCTTTCGACTGGGTGGCACGCCGGGCAGCCGTCTCGTCGGCATAGCGATGCATAACCTTGAAAGTAGGGACGGCTTCGACTGTCCGCACGACTTCCCTCGACATGGAGGTATTATCTCCATCGACAATACCGACGGGTATGTTCTCCATCTGCCCATTCCCGAAGATCGTGGACATGAAGAAGATGCAGAACAGTGGCAGCACGATACACACCCCGAAATAGAGACGTCGCGAGACCATCCGTACAAGTTCTCTTCGAAGAACCCGTATGAATGAACAATTGATAATTGACAGTTGACTATTCATCATACTATTCTTAAAATTGCCCATTGTCAATTATCAATTGTCAATTCAACCAGTGCCGACATTCCGGGACGCAACCCATCCACCTTTCCGACCGGCAGGGCGTGTATCTCGAACGTACGGAGATCGTAGCTACCTGTCTGCTTGGTCGATTTCCAAGTGGCGAAGCTACCTAAAGGGCTGACATAATTGATCTTAAACTCGATGTTCTTCTTATTGATTGCCGGAACATCGGCAACAAACGTCCCTCCCATCGGGAAGAGCGGCAGGCGGTCTTCGCGGACATTCAGCACAATATGCACGTCGTCAAGCACGATCAGGTTCATAATAGGCATACCGGCTCCGACCAACTCCCCCCTTTTCGGAAAGATTGTCGATATCTGACCGGATTCCGGGGCTGTCAAACGGGCATCCTGCAAAAGAGCGGCAACCTCTTCAACCGTACCTTTAGCGGCGTTCACCAGAGATCGGGCACTCTCTTTATCCTGTATCTGGGCACCGTCGAGTGCCATCTGGTATTGGTTCCAGGCTGCCCGCTCACCGGCTACGGCGGCCTCATACAAAGCTTTCACCTCGTCCCTCCGTTGTGAAGAAACGACGCTGTCTTTATACAAGGCTTCGATACGGTTGTAGGTGGTCTTTGCCAGTTCGAGGTCCGACTTCGACTTGTTCCAAAGTTGCTGGACAGTAGCAATGATCTGCTTACGCGTTCCCTCGTCTACCTTCTGGTTCTGGAAACGGGCGATACTTTCGAGAGCGTTCACTTGCTGATATTTGGCAAGTGCTTCGGGGCTGTTGATGACCACAAGGGTATCGCCGGCCTTCACATTCTGCCCTTCCTTTACTAAAAATGTGTCGATACGGCCGGGCAGTTTCCCGGAGATGCGTATCTCGGTTGCTTCAATTTGTCCCTGCAAGATCACAGGTTTGTCTTTCAACAGGAGCATACCTGTGAAAGACAGGATGATGACGGCGATCAGCACTACTATGAAGGAGATCGTCAGATATTTTTTCGATTTGTCCATGATTATACGGTTTTATGTTTATAAGATCTCTGTTTTACCGTCCATCCGGTATTGATGAAAGGTTTCGGGAATACCACAAATAGACAGGAGATTGGCGAGCGCTACATCATACTGGTAATAAGCGAGCAGGAAGGCGGTCTTCACTTTCGAGAGCACCACTTCAGCGTCTACCACATCCGAGGAGGTCGCCATTCCCTCTTTGAAGGATTTCTCACGGATACGGACCAATTCATTACTCATCTCAAGTGTCGTATTCAACGCCTTGACATTGTCCATCGCATTCTGCATCTGGGAGTAGAACTTATCGACCCCAACCTGCAAATCGGTCACAGCCTTCTCTTTTCCGATGGCGAGCGACTGACTGGTCAGGCGTGCCTGCCGAATACGTTTCTCCCGGTCGAGGCCGTCGAAGATGTTCCAGGTAAAACCAACCCCGATCATCGTACGCGGCATGAGGTACTTGTCGAGTCCGTCCGCATAGAGAGTCTGCTTGCCGATCAGGGCAATGTTGGGGAGGTAGCCTGAACGGCCGATCTTCAACTGGTCACCGGCGATATTTTCCTGTAGTTTCAGTTGGTTGACCAGGTAGTTGTTAAAAGGGATCATCTCCTTGAAGTAATTGGCCGAAGGGATGCTCTCGTTGATAAAGAGGGAGGTTGTCGTACGAATCTCCTGTTCTTCCCCTATATTGATCAGACTCTTAAGTGCCTGACTGGCGACTTCGAGGTCTTTCCGGGCAGATTCGAGTTCGCGCTTCGCCTCTTCCATGCTTACCTGAGCGACAAGGCGTTCGGCCCGGTTGATCATCCCTTGCTGTTCTAACTTCAAAGCTTGGTCGTAATGGGTTTTCAGGGAGTTATAGGTTTCCGCCTTTACCTCGACAACCCGCTGGCCAAGTCGTAAGCCGAAATAGCTTTCGATCAGCAATGCTTGCTGATTCGCACTTACCTGTTCGCGGTTGACTTCGGCGACGGACACGAGCTTCTTGCCTATCTTACTGGCATAAATACGTTTACCACCTGTAAAGATAGGCCAGGTCAGGTTGGCATCGATCGACGTGACGTTCTGCGAAATGAGCGGCAACGTCAACGTGTTTTGTCCGATCTTATCAAGAAGTGATGAGATAAACTGGTCGTTGGGCAAGATAGAATGGACATACTCTTTCGCCGGATCGGTGAATTGGTTCAAGGACTGGTGTACCTCGACCGGGTTCGACATATGCACATAAGCTCCTGCGGCACTGATAGTGGGATACCAGAAAGCATTGAGCTTCTGATGTTCGTTCTTCGCCAGCTCCACTTCCTTCCCGGCAATCCTGAGACTTTTGTTCTCGCTTTGCAAGAGCGTGAGGGATTGCTCCAGCGACAAGTCCATTGCCTCTGTTTGGGCAGAGGCAAAGGCAGGAAGAAGCCACAGCAGGGCAATGCTGAAGTGAGTAAAGTTATAAATCATAAGTGCGTCTAAATTTAGTTTGTGCGAAATTTATGATTTATAACAAGGCGATCGCCTTTATTGTTCCCCTGCCCCTATCGTTTCTTCTTAAGGTCGGGCAAGAACCACGTGACCAGTCCGATAAGGGGCATATAGCCACAGACGTTATAGACCGCCTCTATACCATACCGGTCAGCCATATTCCCCAATACGGCCGATGCAATCCCCGCCACCCCGAAGGCAAAACCAAAAAAGAGTCCGGAAATCAAGCCTAATTTATAAGGTAGCAATTCCTGTGCATACACCAATATAGCCGGGAAAGCCGACGACAGGGTCAAACCGACACAGAAACTAAGAATCGCCGTCAGATACAGGTTTTCCACATGGGGCATGATCAGTGTAAATGGGGCGGCTCCTAAGATAGAGGCCCAGATCACGTATTTCCGTCCTACTCGATCACCGATCGGTCCTCCTAATAACGTTCCGATTGCCGTCGCGATCAGGAAGACGAACAGGTAAAGTTGGGAGGCTTGCACACTAACCCCGAATTTATGAATCAGATAGAAGGTGTAGTAGCTGTTCAAACTCGCCATATAAATATATTTGGAGAAGATCAGAATCAGCAAGATCACTATCGAGAAGACGGTCTTTCCCATCGGGAGCGGAGTACGGACATGCGTCTTTGGCATTTCTACTTCCGCTTTCTTCAACCGGAGCAGGAGACCTTTATACCAGTGTCCGACGGGGATCATTACCATAATCGCGGTAAAGGCCAAGATCGTGAACAAGGCGATATGCTTCCGCCCATAGGGAGCAACAAACACGGCAGCAAGCAACGGTCCCAATGATCCGCCCAAATTTCCCCCGACCTGGAACAGCGATTGTGCCAATCCTCGCTTTCCGCCCGATGCGAGGGAAGTCAACCGGGAGGCCTCTGGATGGAAGACTGACGAACCAATCCCTACTAATGCTACCGAGCAAAGGACCAGCGGCAACGTACCAGCAAAAGCCTGGCTCAACAACCCCACGAGCGTAAAACTCATCCCTGTCGGCAATGACCATGCCGAAGGCCATTTGTCAAAAAACAATCCAGTCAATGGCTGGCATACGGATGCTGCCGATTGGTAGACGAGCGTTATCAACCCGATCTGGGCAAAACTCAACCCTAAATCTTCCTTAAATAGTGGATAAACAGCCGAGATAACGGACTGTAACGTGTCATTCAAGCAATGACATATACTCAAAGCGACCAGTACCCGGAAGGTGATTCCCGTAGTGGCCTGTACCTTGTTCTGTTCCATTTAATTAACCTTATTGCCTCTTTCGATTGCAAAAGTACATATAAAAAAGGATCTGTCAGAAAGATTGTTCGAAATATCCGATTTAACACTTACATTTTAATACAATACAAGGATTAGAGGCTAATTGATAGCCTTTTAAGGTCCACTTGGTCATAATCAATGAAACTTTCGTTTAATATCTTTGTGGTTCTTTATGTAAAAGGGCGTGAGCCAAACCCGATATGAGTTGTTTTATACTCGAAGTCGAAAACAAAAAGCATGAATAATGATTCTTTAGCTTAGTTTACTGCCCCGGAGTCGAAAGAGATTTTTTGCATCCATCTCTCCCGAAACCTACGCCAAATTCCCCCTATCTCCCTTATCGCCCTGATGCAGGAGGTCAGTTTCACTCCGGACAGTATCTAAGTTCAAATCGAAAAGACTACTCTTCCTCTCCTCTCGGTACATGGAGAATAAAGGTGGTAGCACCGATCGTTACAATGGCGCCTTCACCGATCCGCACCTGTTCTTTTTTTCCGACAAGTACGCTGCACAAAAATGTTCCGGTAAGACTCGGGAAATCGCGCAATGTATAAACGAGCTTCCCTCCTTTATCTTCTTTCACATTTATCACACAATGCTTACGGCCCATACTGGGGTCACTCGTGATGATGGGGACATCGACTCCGTCGGTATCTTTATTACGGCGACCGATCACGTTATCGCCCATTACGAGGGGAAGTTCCTGCTTGAACCCGAAAGCATTTTCGATTACTGTAATATAACCGCAGGAAAAGTCTGGTTCCTTCACCTCTTTTTCCTGTCCCGATTCGGTACGGACTATTTTTCGTCCTAACTTGATCTTGAATTGGGAACCACATTGCGGGCATACGAACGCCAACACTTTACCTTCCGGATACTTTGTTTCATCAAACGCTAACTGATTATCACATTTAGGACAGAAAACTCTCTTCATATCTATTTTTGGGTATTGACATATAAATTGTGTACAAAGATACAGTTTTTCCCTTATATAACCACTGTTCTACGGTTATCCTGCAAATCCATGTTATTATAGTCCAATGGCAAAACGACAGATATGTTATAGAAAATCATATACAAAAAAAGGCTATCCATCACGGACAGCCAATCTTCATTGTTAACCTTAAATCTAATACCATGAAAAACACGATGCAAATATAGGGAGTTTATGTTATACAGCATAATATTTCACCGAAAAAGTACTTTTTCTTAACCTGATTTAACTATTTCATGTTTTACAACATAATTTTTCATGCACTTTTAACTTAATCGTTTCCTACACAAGAAACAGTCACATTGTTATTGAAACTGCCTACAATACTGAATAAAAACGATACAAACAAAAAGGCGACGATCCGGATGGACAGTCGCCTTTTTCTCCTATTGATCAGTTAATGACCGGGGAATTAATTCTTATTTGTTGAAACGTTCTTTCAATTTTGCCAACATATCCTGAGTCATGGCATCCAGGTCGAATTCCGGTTTCCAGCCCCATTCCTGACGGGCACACGTGTCGTCCAGAGAGTTCGGCCACGATTCTGCGATAGCCTGACGCAACGGATCTACATCATATTCCATCTGGAAATCAGGAACATACTTTTTGATATTGTTGTAGATAATTTCAGGATCAAAGCTCATAGAGGCAATGTTGAAAGAGTTACGATGAACGAATTTCGTCGAATCGGCTTCCATAATTTCAATAGCTGCACGCAGACCGTCCGGCATATACATCATATCCATGAATGTACCCTGCTTGATCGGACATACGAACTTCTCGCCTTTGGCAGCCGAATAATAGATATCAACTGCGTAGTCGGTCGTACCCCCACCCGGAGGTGTTACATAAGAGATAAGACCCGGAAAACGTACGGAACGAGTGTCGACACCGAAACGGATATTATAGTAGTCACTCAACAACTCGCCTGAAACCTTCGTAACACCGTACATGGTACGCGGGTTACGGATTGTATCCTGCGGAGTCTTGTCTTTCGGTGTGTTATTGCCGAATACACCAATGGAACTCGGAGTGAATACTGCACAATTCATTTCACGTGCCACTTCCAATACATTAAACAAACCGCCCATACCGATTTTCCAAGCCAGCTGCGGTTTTGCTTCTGCAACAGCCGACAGCAAGGCTGCCAGGTTATAAATCGTATCTACTTTATATTTAGATACAGTTTCAGCAATCTGCTGTTCGTTTGTAATGTCGACAATTGCAGAAGGTCCTGATTCCAGCAGTTCACCTTTAGGTTCCTGTCCGGGGATGTAACCTGCTACAATGTTTCCACCGTAGATACCTCTCAACTTCATGGTTAACTCTGATCCAATCTGACCGGTAGAACCAATTACTAATACATTCTTCATTGCGTTTGATGTTCTTTTAAGTTTTTCTGCGGCAAAGGTATAGAGAATAAAAACATTCCGGTATGAATTTCTTGTATTTTTTTAGCCTATATATTCAAAAAAAATATGACCTTTGCCGCATCGGCAGACAAATCAGAGACAAAGAAAAAGGTTTCGAAAAGATATTTTGCCACTTGTCTGCGATAAAAGAGATATAATTGTCAACTTAATTAGAAATACTAACAAAAAACAAAGTTATGTACGGTAAACTGAAAGATTTCCTTACTCAGGAATTGGCAAACATCAAAGCTGCCGGATTGTATAAGAACGAGCGTATCATCACCACTCCTCAAAGAGCCGACATCAAAGTAAACGCAGGAAGCGACGTTTTGAACTTCTGCGCAAACAACTACCTGGGCCTGTCCGACAACCAACGTCTGATCAAGGCAGCCAAAGAAGCTATGGACACACACGGATACGGCATGTCATCCGTCCGTTTCATCTGCGGGACACAAGATCTTCACAAACAACTGGAAGCTGCTATCTCCGATTATTTCAAAACCGAAGATACAATCCTATACGCTGCTTGTTTCGATGCCAACGGTGGTCTGTTCGAACCGTTGTTCACTGAAGAGGATGCGATCATCTCCGACGCTTTGAACCATGCCTCCATCATCGACGGCGTACGTCTTTGCAAGGCAAAACGCTACCGTTATGCCAATGCAGACATGGCCGACCTGGAACGTTGCCTGCAAGAAGCCCAGGCACAACGTCACCGCATCATCGCAACAGACGGTGTGTTCTCTATGGACGGAAACGTGGCTCCGATGGACAAGATCTGCGAACTGGCAGAAAAATACGACGCATTGGTAATGGTCGACGAATCCCACTCTGCCGGTGTCGTAGGCCCGACAGGACACGGTGTGGCTGAACAATATAATGTATACGGAAGAGTCGATATCTTCACAGGTACATTAGGTAAAGCATTCGGTGGTGCTATGGGCGGATTCACAACCGGAAAGAAAGAGATCATCGACATGCTGCGTCAGCGCTCCCGTCCTTATCTGTTCTCCAACTCTGTCGCTCCCGCTATCGTAGGTGCCAGCCTGGAAATGTTCAAGATGCTGAAAGAAAGCGACGCATTGCATACGAAACTGATGAACAATGTCAGCTATTTCCGCGAAAAGATGTTAGCTGCCGGTTTCGACATCAAGCCGACTCAGTCCGCTATCTGCGCCGTTATGCTGTATGATGCCAAATTATCTCAGGATTTCGCAGCTAAGATGCAAGAAGAAGGCATTTATGTAACCGGTTTCTATTATCCGGTAGTGCCGAAAGACCAGGCCCGTATCCGCGTACAGTTGTCCGCTGGCCACGAAACAGAACATCTGGATAAAGCTATCGAAGCATTTATCAAGGTGGGTAAAGAACTGAATGTAATAAAATAAAACATACAATTTTTTCATCCTTTAAGTGTTTTCAAGGCTTGATTCCGCCGCTAATCCCTCGGCAGCAATCAAGCCTTTTTTTATCAAACAGGTTGTCTTTCGAGATAAAAAAATTATCTTTGTCTTCTTACAAGTAAAATTTTATGCAACTCAGTAACTACCATAGCCATTGTACATTTTGTGACGGGCGGAGTACGCCGGAAGACTTCGTTAAATTCGCTGTTGCGCACGGGTTCCGCGCCTACGGTTTTTCATCCCATTCACCATTGCCGTTCGAAACATTCTGGAACATGTCGAAAGATGATATGCCCGAATATCTGACAGAAATAGAACGGCTGAAAAAGAAATACAACGACCGGTTGGAAATATACGTGGGACTGGAAATCGATTTCTTAGACAAGAGCTACAACGCATCCATCCCCTACTTCCGTAACTTGCCGCTCGATTACCGCATCGGCTCCATCCACTTTCTGCCAATCGCACAGCCGCTTGCAGAAGAGAATATGGTGTGCATCGACGGCTCTTTCCGGGAATACCAGAAGTCTGTCGACACCTACTACGACGGAGATATCCGCAAGTTGGTCGCCCATTATTTCAGCTCCACACAGCAAATGATCGAGGCAGGCGGAATCGACATTGTCGGCCACATGGACAAGATATACATGAACGGCCACAAATGCGAAGGCTTCGACCTGCAAGCAGACTGGTATCAAAAACCGCTCAACGACTGCCTGCACCTGATCGCAGAAAAGGGCCTGATGGTCGAAGTCAACACAAAAAACCTCGTGAAAAAACAGGAGGTCTATCCGCATACCGACTATCTGCACCGCCTCCGCGAGTTGAATATTCCGGTGATGGTAAACTCCGACTGCCACTACCCGGACCTGGTGAACGACGGACGTGCGGAAGCATTCGAGCTGCTGAAAAAAAACGGGTTCAAATCCACCCGCGAACTGATCGGCGGGCAGTGGCAGGATGTGCCGATCTGACGCATTTGTAATAAGAATGTAATATGTATTTCATTCCATCGAAATACATAAATACGTCCTTTGCAGAAATAAATTGTATTTGTAACAAAAAAGAGACAAAGATTATGGATATGCCAAAAATTCTTGTAGTGGACGATGAAGAGGATTTATGCGAGATCCTCAAGTTCAATCTTGAGATAGAAGGGTATGAGGTAGACACGGCTTTCAGCGCCGAGGAAGCGTTGAAGATGGACATAGCCTCCTACCAACTGCTGCTTTTAGATGTCATGATGGGTGAAATATCCGGATTCAAGATGGCCAGCATCCTCAGGAAAGAAGAAAAGACGGCCGATATCCCCATCATCTTCCTGACAGCCAAGGATACCGAAAACGATATGCTGACAGGCTTCAACCTGGGAGCCGACGACTATATATCCAAGCCCTTCTCCATCCGCCAGGTGGTGGCACGCGTGAAAGCCGTGTTGCGCCGTACATCAGACAAGGAGAAAGTACAGGAAAACGAATGCCTCAAATACGAAACCCTATCACTCGACACGAAGCGTATCAAAGCCTCTGTCGATGGGCAGGAAGTCCCGCTCACCAAAAAGGAATTCGAGATACTGAAACTCCTCCTCGAAAACAAAGGAAATGTGTTCTCACGCGAGGAAATCCTTTCCCGGATATGGAAAGACGAAGTATATGTGCTTGACCGCACCATCGATGTAAATATCACTCGCCTACGCAAAAAGATCGGGCCGTATGGCAAGAACATCGTAACGCGCCTCGGTTTCGGATACTGCTTTGAGAGTTGAAAGTGGAAAGTTGAAAGTGGAGGGCACACAGACCTCAACTTTCAACTCACAACTTTCAACTCTCAACTTTCAACTCTCAACTTTCAACTCTCAACTCATATTATGGTCAAGATAGAATCAACAACAAACAGCAGAATACCGTTTAGCCAGCGACTTTTCTGGTCGATATTCGCCATGTTTCTGGGGTTCACAGCTTGCTTCCTGCTATTCCAGTATCAGCGGGAACGAGAGTTTGCCCAGGAAAAGTTGAATAACGTGTTGGGGAATTACAATTACCAGTTGTTCCGCCGCACACAACAGGTAGAAGATATCAACCAGGTGGTCCACCAGTTTATCGACGACATCCCCCAAAAAGATCTTCGCGTGACCATTATTGACCCCGCAGGGAAAGTGCTGTTCGATAATAGTGGCGCCGAGGAGTTCAACAACCATAACGACCGCAGCGAGGTGCGCAAGGCACGCCTCTACAATGAAGGGTTCGCCATCCGTTCGTCTAATTCGACCGGTAAACGTTATTTCTACACGGCGACGAATATCGGCGGGTATATCTACCGTTCCGCTCTTCCCTGGGATCCTTACACGCAACGCGTACTGACAATCGACAAGGATTTCATCTACTTTATGGCGTTAATGACGCTGATATTCTTCTTCGTCCTCTCCCGTTTCACGTTCAGCATCGGACGGACGATCTCGAAACTGCGCGATTTCGCCCTGAATGTGGAGAAAGACCGCATACCGGAGAATGAATATGTCTTTCCTAACGACGAGCTTGGAGACATATCGAAGAACATCGTCGGGCTTTACCACCGCCAGCAGAAGGCTAAAGACGAGCTTTCGATGGAACGCGAGAAGCTGATCAAGCATTTCCAATATGCGAAAGAAGGTTTCGCCATGTTCACGCCGGAAGGTAGGGAGATATTGTCCAACATCCTGTTCGTACAGTTTGCAAACCTGATTTCCGACATGCAGATACGGCAATCGGAAGACGCAGTCGACATCCCGGAACTGGAACCGATCCATCTGTTCCTTTCCAAAAACATCCCGAACACGAACCGCAAACGGAAAGTGCTACGCGAATCGGTCACGGTGGACAAAAATGGGAAGATTTTCCTGATCGAATGTATCCTGTTCCTCGACAACAGCTACGAGATATCTATCAACGATATATCCCGTCAGGAGGAAGAAAGCCGGATGAAACGACAGCTGACACAGAACGTGGCGCACGAGCTGAAAACTCCCGTCAGCAGTATCCAAGGCTACCTCGAAACGATCATCAGCAACCCGGAATTGCCGGACGACAAACGCCGCTTCTTCCTCGAACGCTGCTACTCGCAGAGTACAAGGCTAACGGGACTACTGCGCGACATCTCGGTATTGAACCGGCTGGACGAAGCTTCCGAAATGTTCGAGTTATCGGAAGTAAACATCCGGAAATTAGTCGGCGAGATCGAGAAGGAATGTTCGAAGGAGATGGAGGAAAAAAAGATCACGACAGAGGTGGCCCTTCCGGGCAATCCCACGATCTATGGCAATTATTCGCTGCTCTACTCGATCTTCCGCAACCTCTACGACAATGCGATCGCGTATGCGGGCGAAGGCATCCGGATCACGGTAAGTTGCTACAAGGAGGACCCGAAGTTCTACTATTTCAGCTTCTCGGACAATGGCGTCGGCGTCTCAGAAGAACACGTGAATCGTATCTTCGAACGCTTCTACCGTGTCGACAAGGGCCGCAGCCGCAAGGTGGGCGGGACCGGTCTGGGACTCTCCATCGTCAAGAACGGCGTGAACTTCCACAAAGGACAGATATCCGCCAAGAGTGGGCTGGGCAAGGGGATGACGTTCTTCTTTACACTCAAGAAAAAGATTTGATTCTGTTACTTTTCTCTTGAAAGAAAAGTAACTATTCCTTCACACTATCCACCGGATTCTCATTCGCCGTCCGCCAGTTCTGGAACGATACGGTCAGGAAAGTGACCAGGAAAATGATGCCGAAAGCCAATGCGAACACCCACCAGTAGACAGGCGTACGATAGGCAAAATTTTCGAGCCAGCCGGCGGCAAACAGGTAAGCGACCGGTGTGGCAAGAACGAAGCAGACCACGACTATAGAAAGATATTTGCGATTAAACATCAGCAGGATATCCGTCACCGTCGCCCCGTAGACTTTGCGGATGCCGATCTCCCGACGGCGGTATTCCGTCTCAAAGATCACCAGGCCGAAGACACCCACGACCGAGATCAGGATTGCTAACAAGCTCGCCCCCGTCACCATCTTCTTTACAAACTCCTCGCGATGATAAAGCTGGTTATAAAGCGAGTCGTAAAACTCTACTTCCAACGGATAAGAAGCATCCAGCCCCGACACCACCTCGCGAAGACGGTCGACCGCCTTGGTTACATCCGCCCCTGCTCTAAGGCGGATATAAGCATAACTCAACCACTGGAACTTATTGTCGGGCGAGACACAGAAAGCAATGTTCTGTTCCTCCTCCCGGAGCGAAGTCAGCGCCACATCACCTATAAAACCGGTGATTCGTCCCGGTCCCCACCCCATATCGACCATCTCTCCGACTTCAAGCCCGTTTGCCCGGCGAGCCGTCTCATTGAATATAAAATGAAAATTGCCATCCTTGTCGTCCGACGGCGAGAAACGATTGCCGTCCGTCACCTCGATCCCCATCACATCCAAGAACGAAGGGGAGACACTTAAAAAGAAACCGGGAAAAGCCTCTTCCTTATGCGTAAACTCGTAAGTCGAATACGCATCCTCGCCCCCGACCTTTTGGGCGGAAAAAGCGACACCTTCTATATCGGGATATTTCATCAACTGGCCGGTAAAAGCATCCTTATGCTTGATACATAGATCCCGGCTAAGCTCAGTAATCATGATCTGGTCCTGGTCGAAACCAAGCGCATAATGACGCATGAAATAGTTCTGCAACTGAATGATGCACGCCCCAACGATCAGTGCGACAGAGACGATATACTGGAAGCCGATCAACACCGTGCGCAACCTGCGTCCGTTCAGCGACAGCCCGAAACTCCCTTTCAACACTAATGCTGGCGAGAAAGAGGTGATATAATAAGCCGGATAGACACCCGACAGGCTCCCCACCAACAAAGCGATTCCCCCCGTCACCAGCACAATCGGCAGGTTCGGCAGCAAACTAATATCCGCCTCTACGAAAGACAGGTATTGTCCTCTGTCCAACAAATAGACCCAAACGAGTGCCAACAGGTAAGCCATCAAGCAAATAGCCGCCGCCTCCACCAACAACGACAGGCGGAGCGCACTCGCCGGGCTTCCCAACACTTTCTGTGTGTTGATGCTCCGGATACGCATCGGAGTGAGGGCGGTACTGAAATTCATATAATTGACCGCCGCGATCAACAGGATCAGCCAAGCGATTAGAAAAAGCAGGCGTACTGTTTCGGGGCTTTGTGTCCTGAGCGAGTTGCTTCCCCATATGTCCTGCATATTCATATAATGAAGTTCTTCAAGTGGCAGCAACCGGAGATGGAGATTTTCACATCCCCAGATTTGCGAGAAATCGAACGTCCGGTTGAAATTATCCTCCACCACCTTGGCAGATTCGGGGCTATCAAGGAGCAGGTAACAAAGCCAGTTCGATCCGCCCCACTCGGTAGGTTTCCGGAAAGAAGCATCTATCGCAGAGTAGATCGTGTTACCCAATTGCGTGTTATCCGGAAAATCGCGGTAGACACCCCCTACTGTCAGGTCGCGGCCGGCCTTTGTCCAAACGGCCTCCTTAAAATGGATCTGCCGCCCTACAGCCGGTTCGCTACCGAACATTCGGTGTGCCATACTCTCCGGGATAATCGCTTTTTCAGGATCGGAGAGGCAATCCTTGTCCCCTTCGACAAATGAGAATCCGAATATATCCACGATTGCAGGATGGCAGGTCGTCACCTTTTCGCGAAAACCTTCTGCATAACTTCCCTCGCCGACCGAGAGATAGTTCCGTTTGTCATAAGGAGTAATCATCGTCCCAGCCTCGATATGGGGAGAGGAGGCGATCAGCACGTCGGAAAAAGCACCGGGATAAATCACGCGGCCATTCGCCATCACACTGTCGCAGAGTTCGGCAAGGAAGATGCGTCCCGCCTTCGGATGGCAACGGTCGAAACTATGGTCATGGCTCACCTGCATCATAATGACCAAGAATGCCGTAAAGGCAACAGACAAGCCTATGACATTCAGACCGACTGCCATCTGAAAACGCCTGAGGACGCTCAGAAAATTGCGCAAAAGTGTTTTCATTATTTTTCATTTTTAATTTCAATTGTTCTTCACGCTCTCCACCGGATTCGCATTCGCCGCATTCCAGCTCTGGAAGAATACCGCCAGAAAGGAGATCAGAAGGCAAAACAGGCCAGCCGCAATGAAGATCAGCGGGCTAAGTGTGATCCGGTAGTTGTAGTCCTCCAACCATTGCTTCATAAAATACCAGCTCAGTGGCGTCGCGATCACGAACGCAATCCCAACATACATCAGGAACGTACCGACGAGGCGAATCAAGATTCCCCGGTTGTCCGAACCGAACACCTTGCGGATCGCCACCTCCTGCGAACGTTGCAGGATGAAATAGGTCGACATCGCCAGTAACCCCAACAGAGAAATCAGGATCGCAATGCAGGCAAAGATCACCACGATCTTGGCCAAACGGATCTGCGACTCAAAATGTGCTCGGATGCCCTGGTCAATAAACCGCCCCTCGAAAGGAATACCCGACACCTCCTCGAAGACCTTGCGCACAGACTCATATGCTTCGACAGGATCACCCTGTACCTCGATCACATAATCCCACGGCCACCAGCCGGATTCCGTATTCCGGAAACGGAACATCACCGGTGAATTTTCCCGTGTGATGTCCCTCAACTGGAAATCACGGATCACCCCTAAGATCGGGACCGTATTTTCATACATCCTGAAAGAAGGGGCATCTTCCGTCAGTTCCATCTGTTTAAAAGCCAGCTCGTTCAAATACCAGCCTCCATCGGCATTAGCCACCCGGTTGTCCGACTTGATTTCGAAACCGAAGATGTGGAAAGCCGCACTGTCGACCTGCACTTGCTGGAAGCTGAGCGATTTGCCTTCATAAGTTCCGCTCATATTGTTCGTCCCACTCGAAGGTGTCCCGTTGCTGTGACCGACGGCCTTGACCATCGGAAGCTGGCGCAACAGATCTTCCGCCCGCTCCATCTCGCTCTTCGAACGGAAAACATTATTCGATTCGATGATGTTCGTCGTATTATAGCCCAACGGAGCATGTATCAGATGGTCGATCTGGAGATACATCGTCAGCGAAGCAGCGATCATGGCGATCGTAATTACATTCTGAAACGTAATAAAGACCTTACTGAACACCATCTTCGTCTGCCGGCGGAACGTCCCGCGCACTACGTCGATCGGCTTGGCCGACGAGATCATCAAGGCCGGAAGGAGTCCCGACAAAGCTCCCGTCAGCACAATAAATGCAACGATCGCCCCTATCCAAAGTGGTGTCGCCAGCACATCGAACGTCAAACGCACCTGCAACAAATCATTGGCATACGGCAATGCCACCTTGGCACACATCAGCCCGATAATAAACGAAACGACTGTCAGGAAAGTAGCCTCCAGCATCAACCGCAGGAACAGTTCCACACGCGAAGAACCTAAAAGGCGACGTGTCGCCATCTCCTTCGCCCGCTGGCCGGCCTGTGCAACCGTCAGGTTGATATAGTTGATGATCGCGAAAATCAGGATCAGGATACCGACAGACATCAGGACCAATGAAAAGCGCTTATCCCCTCGGTTCAAACTATGCACCCCTGTATTTCCGAAATAGATCTCCGAAAGGGGAACAATGCGCACCTCTTTCATGAAATCATTCTTGTAAAGCCAATACCGCTCTTTGAAAAAGCTCAATATCTCATCCGCCCGTCCCTGCAAGTCCATTCCCGGCTTCAGCAACAGGAACGAGACACAGGAGCCGGCATTACCCGGATTCGTCTTCGACAATGACTGGTTGAATTCCGTCACCCGCTCGATACGCACCAACAGGTCCATATTCGGAATCACCGAACGGTTGATGTCCTCCATGACACCGGTTACCATGACACTGGTCGAGTCGCTGATGCGCAAACTCTTCCCGATCGGATTATCATTACCGAATACTTTCCGGGCAAAGCTTTCCGAAACTACCACGCTGTAGGGATCTTCCAGAAGCCGGTCACGGTCACCATCGAGTACCTTGAACGAAAAAAGGTCGAAAAACGTTGAATCCGCATACACAAGATCAGCCGTCAACTTCTTGTCGCCATAAAAAATCTGTTTGCCCTTCCCCTGATCCGTGATGACCGGACAGACTTTTTCGATTTCCGGATAACGTTCTTCCAACCAATAAGAAACCGGAACAGCCGATTCCAAAAACTCTTCATTGCCGATAGCAACGATCCGGTCGTAATTCGCCTGCTGCTTGTCGATATTCAATTCCCGTTCCACATATACCGCAATCAGGATCACGAACATCAGCGAAACGGACAGTCCGAAGACATCTATCGCCGTGTACCCTTTATTCCGGCTCAGGAATTTCAGAAAAGATTTTATATCCAATAGATTGCTCATAATGTTACTTTTAATTAAGCGATATATCCGACTTTCCCAAGCCGGATATATCTACAAAAAACAATTTGAATGTGTCTATGCGTTTTTGCAAAAAATCAAATGAATTCGCTTATGGATGAAACGATACTACCGTCGAACAAGTTGATCACGCGGTGGGCGAAACTCGCATCGTGTTTAGAGTGGGTCACCATGACGATAGTGGTTCCTTCTTTGTTTAGTTCAGTCAGGAGTTGCATCACTTCAGCACCGTTTTTGGAGTCGAGGTTACCGGTCGGCTCATCGGCGAGAATGATTTTCGGATTCGAAACGACGGCACGGGCGATGGCTACACGCTGCTGCTGACCTCCGGAAAGCTGCTGCGGGAAGTGACTGGCCCGGTGGCTGATGTTCATGCGTTTCAGGATATCACTCACCATCTGCTTGCGCTCGCTTGCTTTCACTTTCAGGTAGGTAAGCGGCAACTCCACGTTTTCAAATACATTCAGTTCATCGATCAGGTTAAAACTCTGGAACACGAAACCGATATTGCCTTTACGCACCTGTGTACGTTCTTTTTCTTTCAGGTGTCCGACTTCTTTGCCCGCCAGGTAATAGTCGCCCGACGTCGGATTGTCCAGCAAACCTAAGATATTCAGCAAGGTGGACTTTCCACAGCCGGAAGGGCCCATGATTGCCACAAACTCACCATCCTTCACTTCCATCGACACTCCGTTCAATGCTATCGTTTCCACTTCTTCCGTACGGAAAAACTTACTTAATCCTTCAATTTTAATCATGACTGTATCTGTTTTTATTGTTATTACTTCTTCTTGCTTACTTATAGGCAAACAGCGTGCCAAAGTATATAAACTATTTATTTACAACATTATAAAGATTTCGATATTTCTGGGGAGTGTCTAATTTTTAGACAGTAGTGTAAAGATATTAGACACTCACCGAAAAATGAAGGGTGTTCAACTTATTCTGATTTTAGACTTTCCACTGGATTCGAATTAGCCACTTTCCAAGTACGATAAACCACACAAATGGCAACTATCACCCAAACCGAGAGAGCGCCTATGATAAAGACCATAGGATGCAAACTAACCTTTTCCTGGAACTGTTCTTGCCAATAGTCCGAGATAAAATAGGAACCGACACATCCTATCAAAACAGCCGGAATGGCGATCTGCATAATATCTTTCAAGAAAATCCGGATAATGTCGAATGATTCCGCCCCATTCACTTTGCGGATAGCCAACTCTTTGCGACGACGGTTGATCTCATCGTTTGTATATCCGATAAGACCGATCAAGGAAATAATTAGCGTGATGATCCCTCCAACCAGCACTTGATCGCGGAATTTCCGGGAATCCCGATATAAATTGACGACATCTACCGAATAGATCGACAATGTCTCATTGCGGTCCGGCATCACTTCCAATAAACGATTGTTGACTTTATCAACCGCCTCGGCTGTCAAAGTGTTGAACTTAACCAATTGGATCGATAAAGGAGTACTACTGTAAAACAAGACCGAAGGGCGGTCATCCAAGCGAGCCAAAGAGCCGATCCGATAATTTTCATATACACCGCAAATGGTGTAGTAACCTCCCGACATGGCATTGACATTCTCACCCTGGTCATGTCCGGTAATAAAAATCTGCTTTCCTACCGGTCCATCCGGCCAATTGGCATACATCTGTATCTTTTCGGCAAAGGCGCGATTCACCATAATTTCATAAGAAACAGCAACGTTTTCCGTAAATGAACGCCCTTCGATCACGGGGATTTCCATCAATTCCAGATAGCCATTTCCTACCCAATATTGGTCTGCCACATTAAACAACTGTTCTTCCGATCCGGGCAACGAGATATTGTTTCCCGACATACCACTAAGAGGCAATGCATAGGCTGTTGAAACCATTTCTACCTCCGGCATACGCATCAATTCCTGTGAAACCTTCGACCGATTCGTCGAATCGAGTCCTGCGATGTTGCAATAAGCCAAACGGTCGTAAGCATAGCCTGGATCATCATGTATCATAAACTGATGCTGCCGAATCACATTCATCAACAAGGTGACCAACAATCCCGCCGCAATGAATTGCAAGAATAACAACCCTAATTTCCACACCCGCTTGCTCTCACGAAAATTACGAAACGCAGAAGCTACCGGAATGCGAGCAAACAGGAAACCCGGCACATACCCTGTCAACAAAAAGACAACTGCACATATCATCAACAGTAGCCATGCCCCCTTTGAAAGCAGCAAGTTCGCTACCGAAACGCCTAACAAATCCTCGATCACATCTTGGCATAAGAAGATGATAAAAATAGCTAACAGTAAGGAAATCATCATGTGTACAAATGTTTCGGACATTATCATACTATAGATATTTCCTTCCGAAGCACCATAAGACTTGTGTACTGCCACCTCTTTCGTCCGGTTGACGATCGAAGAGATTGCAATCAAAATATAATTCATGACTGCCGTAAACAACAAAGCGAAAGCCAAAACGGCAAGCATCATCATCATGTTTTCGACATCACTGCTGCCACTATGCATCTCCAACATTGGCTTCATGAAAAAATCTAATTCAACTCCAGCCTTCTGCATTTCTTCCTGGTCGATATGGCGCAGTGTCATTTCATGTATGGCCGGTTTCAGGCTTTCAGGGGAGACACCCGGAGAAAGGCGCACGTAACTCAAATAACGATCGTTGCCCACCCAATTGGTACGACTCCATTCATTCATACCGTTCATAGAAACCAACATATCAAACCGCAGATGCGAGTTCTCCGGAATATCTTCAAATACGCCCCCGATCGTCAGCTTCATTCCCGGCATATCGTCCGGAGTGATCTGAATCCCGTTTACCGCATCGATGCCCCCCATCTTCTCAGCCAATGAGCGAGAGATCATGGCGTACCAGGGACGAGCCAACACCTCTCTCGGGTTACCCAGCAGAATCGGCCGCTGCAAAACATCGAACACATTGCTATCTGCCATCAAGATATAATCAGCAAAATAGCGTTCTTTTTCCGGCGTCTTGAATGTCGTTCCTTCACCGGCAATATATGTCAAGCGAGTTGCCTCCTCAATACCAGGAACTTCAGCCTTCATCCCGCTTGCCACGGCCCCAGGAACTTGAGGAAAGTCGCCACTTCCATCTGCTGTAACAAAACTTTCAGTCAATCGATAGATACGATCAGCATCCGGATAGAACGTATCATACGACTGTTCAAAATAGATTTTCGCAATCAAGACCAAAGCGACCGATAACCCTACGCTCAGGGAAACAATTTTCATTCCGTTGTGTCGCCCTTTCTTAAAAAGGGAACGAACTGCGATGTTTAAGTTTTTCATATCGTCATGTAATTTATTATATTCTGCCTTTATAGGATCAAAAAACGTGCCAAAACACATAATACACTAAGGTTCAAACAAATAAATACAACGATATTTTTTCAAAGTGTCCAATTATTTGACAATGGTGTACAATAATTAGACACTATTGGTTTATTATCCGGCATAGAAAAGACGCTACTACCGAATACAGAAAAAACTAATACAGTTCGACCTCCACCAACACTGGATTGTCCTCTTCGTCCAGTGTTTCCGTTATCTCCAACAGTTTGCCGCTCAACTTATGATTCTCTTTTGCCTCCAACAGAACATGGGGATACAGGATAAAATATAATTTGTTATCCGAAACAACCGGATATTGATTATTGTATCCTTCAAATTCAACATTAACCAAACTGCCGACGGCAGGACTCTTCTTATTTATATCATAGACATAGAGTTGACGTTTCAACTGATTCATTCCTTCATCTTTCAAAAAGACGGCATCCACAAGCATAATCCGGGAAGTTGCCGCCATTAAGGCACAGCCGATCTTACCATCTTTTTCTTTAGTCAATGGCAAACGGGCAAACATCGGAACCAGTTCACGGGATGGGGAAATAGCATAGAGCGTATCGGCTGCCGGCTGGCTCAACAGGTATTTCCCGCCAGCTGGAAAGAAGTGCTGTTGGCGTCCCACAAGGATAAAAGGCTTACCTTCCCGCATAGTCCATACAAGATTCTGAAAACGCCCTTCAGACCTTACCGGCACAGCTTCGATCTTACCGGTTTCCTTATCCATCAAAAGGAAGGGATAAGGATTGGGATCCGGAAGCTCTTCAGCATATTTTTTCAGTTCGCCATCTTGGATAAAAGGGGTATTTCTCATTTCGGACAATAACAGGAACCGGCCATTTAAAGAGATAATATCGTCTATCAAAATGGAATCTGGGATCGGTAGCGAGCGCTTATATCTGCCATCCATCCCGTAAACCTGTATTCTTTTAGGGGCACAGATAAAAACCTCCGCTTTCTCTTGGTCGAAGGCAAAATAATAAATACCTGTATACTCGTCGGCTCCCTGCCCTTTATGGTTAAAGCGGCCTAAACTATTGCCATCCTTATCAAACCCTAAAACATCACCGCCTCCCCGATCATAGAAAAAGAGTTTATCACCACAGGGGAGCAAGCGCATATGGTCTCCCAACAAAATACTGTCGGATGTGTGAAAACGGATATACCTGACATCCCCTATATCCTGCAAAGTCACTTCTTTTTCAGGTATATCCTGACGAAAATCCAACACCGGCAAGGCTTCCTCCACCCCAGAATTTTTCTTACATGCCCCCAATGTGCACAATAGCAAAATAGTCGGCAACAAAATAAAAATGTTTCTCATAATATGATTTTTTAAGTTGATCCTATCAATATACGAAAGCAAATAAAACAATTTAATTCAAAATAAACAAACACATTACGAATATTTCGTTCATTTACGTTCAAAACGTAAAATGAGTACGACGCATATCATTTTCCAAAAGGAAGAAAAGCCATTTCATATATTTTGTACTTTTGCAGGCATGAAACGGAACATACTTGCTCTTTATCTGATCAAACTATCCAAATGGTTCACACTGGTTATGCCTATCATCGTGCTTTTTTACGAAAAACACGGGCTAGGATTGCAGGATGTGTTTATCCTGAAGAGTGTTTACTCGGTAGCTGCCGTAGCTTTGGAGATTCCTTCGGGTTATCTGGCTGATGTTTGGGGACGCCGAAAATGCCTGATACTGGGGTGTATCCTTTTCTTTCTCGGATACCTGTGCTACTCGTTCACTTCGACATTCACAGCTTTCCTTTTCGCCGAAATCTTGTTAGGCACAGGGCAAACACTGGTGAACGGTGCAGATTCCGCTCTATTATACGACACTACCGCCCAATACCAAAAAGAGAATTTATACTTACGATATGAGGGACGGATCACAATGATCGGTAATTTCGCCGAAGCACTGGCGGGTATCTTTGGCGGTTTATTGGCAGCTTATTCCCTTCGTCTTCCTTTTTATGCGCAAGCTGTGATTGCATTTACAGGCATTCCGGCAGCATTCGTACTTAAGGAGGTCAGCCGTTCCAATAAAATACAGAATCCGGTAAACGAGATTGTCCGGATCATTAAATATTCGCTGGTAACGAACAAGCAACTTTGCTACAATATCATGTATTCAGGTATCATTGGGGCAGCCACTCTCACGATGGCTTGGTTCGTACAACCGGTTTTAATGTATCTGAAAACTCCCGTTTCCTGGTATGGCGTTATTTGGACAGTGCTGAACCTGACGGTCGGCTTCGCCGCTCTCTGGTCCGACCGGGTGGACAACTACTTCGGTCCGCGTAAGATGGGAATCCTGATCCTCGTCTTTATCGTCGGCGGATATATCTCCTTAGCTTTCAACCTTACATATGCCGGCCTTGCCATATTGTTCGTCTTTTACATTTTCCGAGGCTTTGCCACACCCATCCTCAAAGGCTACATCAACCAAATGACATTTTCCGACATGAGGGCGACAGTGCTTTCCATCCGTAACTTCATTATCCGCCTGATGTTCGCCGCTATCGCCCCCTTCATCGGTTGGTTGAATGACATGTATTCCCTCCAGATAGCCTTGCTCGTTTCAGCCGGGATCATATTGATACCGGGAGGGGTATTATTAGGGTTGCAGTTCAGAAAAAATAATCACTAAAATTCATCTCTGTCCGGAATAATCATCAAACGCACCGGCCCCAATAACCCAGAGGGTCTCAATGTATCTTGTCTCGTATACTTGGATATATTTGTCTGAGTATACCTTTCAGCCTCAGGAAGAAATTGATCTCCAATTAACCGATTAGGCCACAAATTTGTTACTTTGATTTCTATCTTATTTCTTCCCTGTTTTACATATTCCGAAATCTCCTTTTGAAATGGCCTCAGCCAACAAGTTCCCAGATTATGTCCATTAAGAACAATTTCAGCCACATTATACAATTCTCCTAAATCAAGAAAAACTTTTGCTCCCTCAATCTCGTCTTTTATTATAAATGTATTTTGATAAGAAGCTGTCCCCGAATAATATTTTATACCTAAATTCTCTGATTCAGGCCAAGATATCAAATTCTTAAATTCAACAGATCCGGGTCCTCCCATTTCCGTTGAAAAAGAGACATTCCAAGATGTATTTATCGTTAAATATCGTGCAGAAGCAATTGTAATATTCTTACTTTCACCATTACTATAAGTCAATTGATAATTTCCACTTTTCTCCAAAAAGCAACTTCTATTACCATCCGGCCCTGTAACAGAAATTATAGAAGGTTTCGCATTCTCCTTTTTCTCAAAAATAATGAAATAAGAGCCATACGGATCAAATGAACAAGGAATATGAGTCCTTTCCCCATCATCAACATATACCCTTTGCTCTATTACTGTACCATCCACTGGATTCCAAATATAAGGTACCTTTCCAGAAGTCCTGAAAGATAAAGTTGCATAATCTATTGCCTCCTCTCTCAAATTGGCCAAATAATAAATGTCATACTCCTTATTTCGACGATGGATAAAGTCCAATGAGAAATTCGAATCTCTATTTTCTATTTTCAAATCCGGCTCTATTTTTTTCTCGGACAAAATCTGATCGATATTTTTCCCATAGACTATTTTTCCATTTCCAACAGTTCTATCTATCAGTGGTGTATCAAGTTCTCCCCACAATAAATTCGTGATACTTTTTATCTGGCGATCTATCTCTGTACTTTTATATAAACCAATAGAACAAATAGGTCTGGGACCAACAATCGTTGCACCGTCATACACCATCTCCCTTATTTTTTCCAATACCTCTATAGAAATTCCACTTTCTTCCGGTAAAACCAATAATTCATATGAAATTCCATTTGGCAAGCATATCTTCCCATCTTGAACCGACATTTGATTTAATATGACATCAGAATTAACATAATCGTATTGATAACCAAGATCCATAAGAGCAGAATCTTGCTTATATTGAATCCTTTTTTCAATGCCGGTACCATAATAAATACAAACATCTACAACAGGAGTTCCCTGTTGCAACACATATTGATTACGGGCCAGATAAGTATTCCAATCCAAAGAATAATTCCACCAAGTAGTATTCCTGTTTATATAGGTCCCTGCATAATAGACAAAACCAGGTTTCGCTGTTAGAGACGGAGAATGAGGATATGTATGAAAATACAATTTATTGATTCCTTCACAGAAAGCACGGTCCGCAGTCGGTTTTAAAAAATAAGGATCTTCCTCCCATTGAGGTCCGACCGATGTAAAAGATTCTGCAGAAATAACATTTTTACCATAAATATGCCCGGCAGAGACAGCTTCTTTCGTCAAAAAACGCTGCTTTAAGGATATACGATGTGTTTTGGAACGAGCCCAAAACTCCCCCATAGGAACATCCGAATATTTTTGACATAATAATGCATCCGACTGATTCTGATGGGGGCCCGAAGCCTCACACATCGTCAATAATCCATCTTTGTGAGCAACTTCTTGTTGGTAACGATAATGTTCCGCAATCAGGTCTGAAACCGTTTGTTTGTAATCATTCATAAACCTTTGAGAAACATCATGACTTTCTATAATCTCATTTGCAAAAACCGGTAGATACGGAATCGGATCATATCCTCTCCTTGGGGGTGAATTCTAAGTCCTCTCCAAACAATATCTCTCAAATCTTACCCAAGTTTACGAACATTAACGTATCCTTGGGTAAGTTCGTATATAGACATAACAACTCTTCAGAAGTGTATAGCTACTTCCTAAACCTAAGATGTTTTCAAAGTTAAGGATCTTTTTATTATACGGCTAATGTTACAAATGGAGTCTGCCTTCGTATCACAGCAAAAGATCTTGCTATGATTTTGGCTCTTACAGCATTGATTACAGATGCTTTATGTTTCCCCTCCGCTATTTTCCTTTTATAATATGCTTTCATCTGCGGATCCCAAGATATGGCAGTAATAGCTGCTCGGGTAAGGTATACTTTTACTTCTTTGTTAGCCAATGAAGAAGTCTGCGTTTTTCCCCGTATGGAAATACCTGAAGTATGTTCAAATGGGGCAACCCCACAATAGCAGGCAAATTTCCTCGGGTTGTCAAATCTTTGAAAATTGTCAGTAACACACAGTAATACAATGGCATTGATAATTCCTATTCCTTTTATACTTCTTAATAGCAAGTAGTTTGTGTAAAGCGATGTACTGGCGGCTATTAGTTGCTCCATATCCTCTTCCACTTCCAGGATCTTTTCTTTTATCGACTTGAGCTGCTCTTCCAAAAAAGAAATGGATTCTGTCACATCAGCCAACTTAGCCATCTGGGAGAATGTTTCCAATAACTTTATGCTTGATACTTTTTGCTTGACCAAATTGTCACGTATAATAATCCATCCCCGCAGTCTCACCAAGTCTTTGTTAGGTAATTTGTATAACTCTAGTTTTCGATAATGTAATACCGCATAGTTCGCTATCCTTTTGGCGTCAATGCGGTCATTTTTGCCTCGTTGCAAGCCTATGGACTTCTTGATGGTCAACGGGCAAACCAAAGCCAGGGAAAATCCCATGGAGACACTGGAAACAGATAACTCTGTGACATAGCTTCCCATGTTTTCAGCACAGAACAAGAGTTTGGATAAAGAGAGATGATAACCTGCTATCCAATCCAATAAAGATTGGATCCCTTCTGGAGTGTTATCAAAAGACTTGTGAGACAACTCTTTTTCGGCCGCAGACATTAATGATGCATCGAAAGTTTTTTTTCCTACATCAAGACCTACAAAATGAGAATAATTCATAACTTTGTATTTACAGTATTAAACATGAAGGAGAAACAGCTAATACATTTATTAGGTCGTGAGCCTACAATTCTAACTGGCTAGGTTCTCCTATTAAGAGAGTTGCAGTCTGATTCAGCCTATAGTCATTTAAGACTAGTGTCAAAGTTAGTTCACTGCAACTCTACTTTTCAAATATACACTTATATTTTGTTGTGATATTTAATACTGCAAATGTAAATGTGTCAAAAGCAACTAAACTCTCCTCCTTCCTGAAGGAGGGGAATTTAGTTGCTTTTGACACATCTTCTTTTCTGCGGATCGATACCGAATTGTCTCTGGCAATGATCTCTTTTCCGTTCGGGTTATAGACTTTGATATCCTCACACCAGCTGTAACAGGTATCTCCCACTGCAAAATGTGGTCCCATTTTCTCCGCGATCAGGATCGGCATCTTATCTTCGATTCCGTACTTCTTCGCAGTTACGTATGCGGTTGTATTCGTTCCGATTGCAAACTCCCCGAGCGGCAGTGTCGGATGCTTGTACAGCACGTTATCATGAATATATGCTTTATTCTCCAGTTCACGTTCAAAATTCGCACAGTTGTATTCTGATACCATACCGTTCGAGAATGTGATTTCCAGATCACGGTACTGCAGTTCATTCAGATAGACTTTGCTAACATGCAGGACTCCGTTCGTTCCTTCCAGTACCGGTGAGGTAAATACTTCACCG